>ERZ1066137.40-NODE-40-length-144095-cov-11.206207_pt1 | contig 144095 bp, 131 predicted proteins | sample MGYA00382784_ERZ1066137 | MGnify/ENA primary metagenome ERZ1066137 (study PRJEB33369, sample SAMEA5778367) | biofilm metagenome | biome: Industrial cooling water; feature: Water cooling tower basin; material: Biofilm | place: United Arab Emirates | collected... | reverse complement strand
TGCCATCCCTACGGGATTACGATTTTTTGTTTACCAATCTTTCTACCAACATGCCGCTCCTAACGGAGCGATGAGAAATGCCGTTAGGCATGGCACATCGGTAGCTTAGTGTCGCACATCACGCGTTCGAGTGCCGTAGGCACGACACATCCAACACCTAGATGTGAACGTTAATGGCCGCTCCTAACGCAGCTGCGAGATGGTTAACATGCCCCGTTGTTTCACATGCCATCCCGCGCACGGGATTACGATTATTTTTGTTTGCCAATCTTTCTACCGATAGCCTGCTCCTAACGGAGCGATGAGAAATGCCATTAGGCATGACCTATCGGTAGCACGGTGCCACAAACACGGGTTCGAGTGCCGTAGGCACGACACATCCAACACCTATATGTGAACGTTAATGGCTGCTCCTAACGCAGCTGCGAGATGGTCAACATGCCCCGTTGTTTCACATGCCATCCCGCGCACGGGATTACGATTGTTTTTGTTTGCCAACCTTTCTACCGATAGCCCACTCCTAACGGAGCGATGACAAATGCCGTTAGGCATGGCCTATTGGTAGCAAGGGGTCGCACACACAGGATTCGAGTGCCGTAGGCACGGAACATATTCCCAACATCCAAGAATGAATTCAATTTTTCACCCCACCAGAGCTACGATCAATGCCGTTAGGCGTGGCACGGGATTACGATTGTTCTATTTACCAATCTTTTCTACCGATACCCCGCTCCTAACGGAGCGATGAGAAATGCCGTTAGGCATGACCTATCGGTAGCACGATGTCACACACCACGCGTTCGAGTGCCGTAGGCACGGAACATATTCTCAACATCAGCGGATGACTTTCAGGCTCAGATCCAAGCTTTTGACCGAATGCGTGAGCGCCCCCACCGAAATATAATCTACCCCACATTCCGCCACCGCCCGCAAGGTCTGCTCGGTGATGCCGCCACTGGCTTCGGTCCGGCAAGAACCGCCAATGATCGCAACGGCCTTTTTCATGTCCTCCAAACTCATATTGTCCAACATGATCACGTCCACGTGCAGTGCCAACGCTTCCTTTACCTCTTGCAGGTTCCGCGTTTCCACTTCCATCTTCAGGGGTTTGTTAATGCGGTTCAAATAGACGCGCGTGCGCTCCACAGCCGCGGTGATGCCCCCCGCCATGTCGTTGTGATTGTCTTTGAGCATGACCATGTCATACAATGCAAACCGATGGTTACGTCCTCCGCCAATGGCCACGGCCCATTTTTCCGGCAGGCGAAAGTTGGGGGTGGTTTTGCGCGTGTCCATCAACTGTGCGCCCGTACCTTCGATGAGTTGCACCAGCTTGCGTGTGTACGTGGCAATGCCGCTCATCCGCTGCATGCAGTTGAGCACCAACCGCTCGGTAGACAAGATAGACCGCGCAGGGCCGCTCACGACAAAAGCCACATCGCCTTTTTTGACCGGTTGCCCATCATGCATGAAAACCTCCACCGACAAGCGAGAGTCAAAACGTTGAAAAATTCTTTGCGCCATCGCCACGCCCGCCAGCAGGCCATCGTCTTTCACCAGCAATCGCGCTTTGCTTTCGGTGTGCTCGGGCACCGCACCCAGGGCGGAGTGATCGCCCTCCCCGATGTCTTCGGCCAATGCCCGGTCGATAAAGGTGTGAATGGCCTGGTCGGTGAGGAAGGGAAGGTTCATCCCCAAAAATACTTTTTATAGAACAAGTTTTCACTGGCGGATGGCGCAGGGCCTGATGCCCCGATTTAGTCAAACAAGAAATGGGAATACGCCACCGCGGGACTACACCCGGTTACTTTTCCTCTTTGGTGAACGAGATTTCGTGCACGAGGAAACTGCCCTGCTGTTCGCGGGCGCGGATGATGACATTGTATTTTTGCGTGCCACTGACGTAACGGCCCAAGGCAAACTGCAACCCACCCTTTGACGAGCCGGTGTGCACCACGGCAAATTCGGCAACAGGGTTTTGCTCAAAAAACTTTTGAAATACCAATTTGGCCTGCGCCCGGCTATACGTGGTCACAGGGCCATCCAGCGTAACATCGACAGAGGAATTGAACTGGCGGCTGAGCGCATCGGCATTGGCCGACTTGACAGCCTCTCGCACCGGGGCGAACGCATCCGATTGCGCCCTGCCCAAAAACGCCAACAACACGCACGCTACCGTCAAAAACACGTTTACCATTTTCATAACCTACAACAGGCACCAAAAGTATGCCATACTGGCCATTGTGTAAAATTATTGCCAAAAAATGAACCGTCTCATGGTCGATTCACCAGATGGCTACAAAAACGCCTGTATACGTACCTATATTTGCTGCTACCATTACATATGCAAAAGAAAGTACTCCTACTGATTTTAGATGGCTGGGGCATTGCCACTAATCCAAAGGTATCGGCCGTGGATGCCGCCCACACACCCTATATCCGTTCATTGTATCAAAAGTATCCGCACAGCAAACTGGAGGCCTCTGGCCTGGCGGTGGGCCTGCCCGCAGGGCAGATGGGCAATTCCGAAGTAGGCCACATGAACATTGGTGCGGGGCGCGTGGTGTATCAGGACTTGGTGCGGGTGAACAAAGCCATCGAAGAAAAAGAGCTGGACGCAAACCCGGTGTTGGTTGAAGCCTATGAATACGCCAAGAAAAACGGCAAAGCCGTACACTTGATCGGGCTTTTGTCGGATGGGGGCGTGCACTCGCACATCAACCACTTGAAAGGGTTGGTGAGCATTGCACAGGCGCGTGGCGTAAAGGATGTGTTTGTCCATGCCTTTACGGATGGCCGCGATACGGATCCCAAAGGGGGTTATGCGTATCTGACAGAATTGAAACAACACCTGGCCAAGACCACCGGCAAAATTGCCACAGTAATAGGCCGCTACTATGCCATGGACCGCGACAAACGGTGGGAGCGCGTGAAGCTGGCGTATGATGCCTTGGTGAAAGGTACGGGCGAGCACAGCACTGACGTACTGGCGGCCGTGCAAAAATCGTATGATGCCAACGTTACGGATGAGTTTATCCTGCCCATCATTGCCACCGAGCAGGGCAACCCCGTGGCCGTTATCCGCGAAGGCGATGTGGTCATTTGTTTCAACTTCCGCACCGACCGGGGCCGACAAATAACACAAGCCCTGACACAACAAGACTTCCCCGAGCAGCAGATGAAGAAACTTCCGCTGCACTACGTCACGCTTACCAACTATGACGATTCGTTCAAAGGCGTACACGTGATCTTTGACAAAGACAATTTGGAAAACACCCTGGGTGAAACCGTGGCCAAGGCCGGCAAAAAACAGATACGCATCGCGGAGACCGAAAAATACCCGCATGTCACGTTCTTTTTCTCGGGGGGGCGTGAAGAGGCTTTTGCGGGCGAGTCGCGTATCCTCTGCCCTTCGCCCAAGGTGGCCACCTATGACCTGCAGCCGGAAATGAGCGCGCGCGACATCCGCGACCAGATCATCCCCGAACTGGAAAAAAAGTCAGCCGATTTTATCTGCCTCAACTTTGCCAACCCCGACATGGTGGGCCACACGGGCGTGTTTGCCGCGGCCGTCAAAGCCTGCGAAACGGTGGACCAATGCAATGAAGCCGTGACCGAAGCGGCCCGCAAGAATGGGTACAGCGTCATCATCATTGCCGACCATGGCAATGCCGATGTGATGATCAATGACGATGGCACGCCCAACACCGCGCACAGCACCAACTTAGTGCCTTGCATCTTGGTGGACGATGCATACAAGGGGCGTCTGAAAAACGGAAAATTGGGTGACTTGGCACCTACCATCCTTACGCTTATGGGCCTTGCCATACCTCGCGAAATGACCGGCACGGTCCTCATCGATGCGTAGTCTTTTGCCCTTGGCCGCGTGGATCGTGCTGGCGGGTGCGTGTGGCCGGCAAACAGGCAGCACACGCCAATTGTATTTTGACAGTCTGTTGCAGGCGCAGACCCAAGCGTATCGCGTTCGTCCTTCGGGTATCGAAAAATATGCGCGGGTGGACGACAACGCGGACACCACGTTTCTAGCGTTTGACGCCCCCACGCTCAAACGCGAATGGGATGTGTTCCTTCCGCTTGATGCGTTTCAAAAACCGGCTTTTGCCGATACCTATGCCATTACCATTGAGCAAGACCCCCACAGCAACCTGACGGTCAAGCGCTATCTTTCACGACAAGCGGTGCCTGTGCCCGAGGTGGCATTTTATTACCTGAACAACCCCGACCAACTAAGGGCCATCCGGGCCACGTTTCAAGAGTTGAACACTTTTTACACCACCCAGCGGCAACTGGAGCTCATCTTTGCCGAGCGCGATGGCCGGCCCGTGATTACCGACTACTCCGTAACGGGCTATCAAAAAATGGTGCTGGCGGATTCCGTCACATTTTCCATTGCCGGAAAAATGGTGTGGCGCTAACGGCCGACTACCTTTGCACTAAAATCTAACGACACTGCGTCTGTAAAGTATCTATGGCGAAACGAGGCGGCCGGTTTGCCGAAACCGGGGAGAACGACAAAAAGAAAATCACGAAAGAGGGCATTCAGCGGTTGCTGGGCATCTATCGGTTTGTGAAACCCTACCGGGGCACCTTTGTTTTGGGGCTGGTGTCGTTGGCCTTATCGAGCGGCACCTTGCTGGCGTTTCCATTTTTTGCCGGCAAGCTGCTGGACGTGGCCCAGGGGAAATCCGACTTTTTCCTTACCTCCATCAACCAAATCGCCTTGGTGCTCATGGGCATTTTGCTGGTGCAAAGCGTGTTTTCGTTTACCCGCGTCACCACATTTTCCAGGGTGAGCGAAAAAAGCCTGGCCGATTTGCGGCAGGCACTTTATGAAAAACTTGTTTGGTTGCCCCAATCGTTTTACGACAAGCGCAGGGTGGGTGAGTTGATGAGCCGCATCACCTCTGATGTGGGCACCCTGCACGATACGTTCACCATCACGCTGGCCGAACTGCTGCGCCAAGGGTTGGTTTTGGTGCTGGGCACGGCCGTCATTTTGGTCATCACGCCCAAGCTCACGGGCTTTATGATGCTCACGTTTCCGCTGCTGATTTTTGCCGCGCTGTTCTTTGGCAAGTTCATCCGCGGCATGTCGCGCAAAACACAAGACCAGTTGGCCAGCGCCAACGTGATCGTGGAAGAAACGCTCCAGTCCATTGCCGTGGTGAAATCGTTTACCAACGAGGTTTTTGAGGCGTTGCGCTACCGCCAATCGCTGGGCGAGGTGGTGGCTACTGCCCTGCGCACCGCCAAGTACCGTGCGGCCTTTATTTCTTTTTCCATCGTGGCCCTGTTTGGGGGCATCGTGGCCGTGGGCTGGTTTGGTGCCTACCTGGTGCAAAGCCAAAGCCTGGAAGTGGGCGAGCTCTTCTCCTTTGTGCTTTACACCGCCTTTATCGGAGGCTCCATTGCCGGGCTTAGTGATATCTACAGCCAGTTGCAACGCTCCATTGGCGCGTCCGAGCGCATCCTGGAAATTCTTGCCGAGCCCGATGAACGCTCCGCCAATACAGCACCCACCCCGCTGGCTCAGGCGCTAAAAGGACACATCGTTTTTGAAGACGTGTCATTTTTTTATCCTACCCGGGCTGATGTGGAGGTGCTCAAGTCCTTACGGCTGGAGGTGCTGCCGGGCGAAAAAATTGCGTTGGTAGGACCCAGTGGCTCGGGCAAGTCTACCATCATCAACTTGCTGATGCGTTTTTATGCCCCGCGCAGCGGCACCATTTCGGTGGATGGCGTCAACATCGAAAACTATCCACTCACTGCCTACCGGCAGAACGTGGGCATTGTGCCACAGGAAGTATTGCTTTTTGGGGGTACCATCCGCGAGAACATTGCCTACGGAAAACCCAACGCCACCGAAGACGAGATCATCGCGGCAGCAAAAAAAGCCAACGCCTGGGAGTTTATCGAACGCTTTCCCGAAGGGCTGAACACATTGGTGGGCGACCGGGGCGTGAAGCTGTCGGGGGGGCAACGGCAGCGGGTGGCCATTGCGCGCGCCATCCTAAAAAATCCCACGATCCTTATTTTGGATGAGGCCACCAGTTCGCTGGACGCCAAATCGGAACGGCTGGTACAGCAAGCGCTGGAAAACCTGATGGAAAACCGCACCACGTTGGTCATTGCCCACCGCCTGAGCACCATCCGCGAGGTAGACCGCATTTTGGTGATCAAAGACGGGCGCATTGCCGAGGCAGGCTCGCATGCACAACTGAACCAACTCGAAAACGGTATTTATCGTAATTTGCTGGCCATGCAGGCCGAAGCCTTCATGTAAGGTTTATGAAATCACAAGAAACGCTCCTGCGGGACAACAAGCTGCGTTCCACCCATAGCCGCGAGGCGATATTAAAGTTATTCACAAAATATCCACACGCCCTTTCCTACTCGGACATTGAGCAGGAGGTTTCAAGCGATTTTGACCGGGTAACGGTGTACCGCACCCTGAAAACCTTTCTCGACAAGGGCATGATCCACAAGGTGCTGGACGATGGTGGAAGCCTGAAATACGCGCTTTGCAGCGAGCAATGCCACGATCACGTACACCACCATGAGCACGTTCATTTCAAGTGCACACGGTGCGGCCAAACCAGTTGCCTGGACGAGGTGGAAGTGCCACGGGTGCGGCTGCCCAAGGGATACCAAGCTCAGGAATTGAATTTATTGGTACAGGGCATTTGTGGCAAATGCCAATAAAAAGGAGGTTTTTGGGTTTCCTTTTCCAACCCCTTCGGATAAACTACACACGTACCATTTGCGAATAAAATATATTTGTATTTTTACTTTGAATTGGAGGTGATTACCAGCCATTTGAGCCGATAATCACCTCTTTTTTAACCCCAATATCCACCGAAAACATACATGCTCCTTCTGAAGATTTTTAGCCATGAGGTAACCCGGCAGGAAATCCTCTACCTCGTTTTCGGTTTGGTGATTTTGACATTTATGGTCATTGACCTGGGGTTCTTTAATAAAAAAGCCCACAAAATCACCACCAAATCGGCTTTGTATCAATCCATCTTCTGGGTGTTGATCAGTACGCTGTACGGGGTGTTTGTCTATTATGATGGCCCCTACTCGCGCGAGCGCGATGGCCTGGTGGAGACCATCAGCGGGCAGGATGCCATGATTTTTTACTTCACGGCTTACCTGACCGAGTATGCCCTGTCGGTGGACAACATCTTTGTCATTTTGCTCATCCTAAAATACTTCCAGGTAAAAGAGGAATATTTTCATAAGATATTGTTCTGGGGCATCTTGGGCGCGGTCGTCTTCCGCGGCATCTTCATCTTTGTGGGGGCCTACCTGATCCACCATTTCCACTGGATACTGTATGTATTTGGTGTCTTCCTTATCTACTCGGGCATCAAGATCTATTTTGAAGAGAGTGACGAAAAGATCGACCCGGAAAAGAACCCGATTTTGCGGTTTTGCCGCAAATACCTGCCCATTACCAAAGACGATATGGGCGGCAGTTTCGTTGTGAAGGTCGATGGCAAGATCATGTTTACCTCGCTGTTTTTGGTGATCGTGCTGATCGAGACCACCGACTTGATTTTTGCGGTGGATTCCATCCCCGCAGCCTTTGCCATCACCGACTGGGAGTTTATCATCTATACCTCGAATATCTTTGCCGTGATGGGCCTGCGCGCTATGTTCTTTTTGCTCTCGGGCATCATCGACAAGTTTTACCTGTTGCAAAAAGGGCTTTCGATCATTTTGTTCTTTATCGGTGCCAAGATGCTGATGGAAATGGGCGAGGGCTACCTGCCCGATATTTTGGTGCACGTGCCCCCTACGTTGTCGTTCTCGATCATTATCGCCACGCTCACGTTGTCCATCATTTTCTCGATCTTGATTCCGCAGAAGGAGAAAGCGGCCGAGTCGAAAGAGTTATCGGATTGACCGACCCGCGCAACGGGAGGCTTCTTAGCGCAGTGCCACACGCACTCCCATGCCCAATTTGACAAACTCGCTCGGTTTGATGGAGCCGGTATTCAACAAATAGCTGATCGCATACAGCTCATTGGTGTTGAGTTGCGTAAACACCTGAAGGTGGCTGAATCGTCCACCGTTCAAAGCAAACGACAGGCGTTGTTCCCAAAGCAGGTGAAACCGGATGGCCGTCTGCCACCAATAGTAGCCGTCTTCATACCGCGATGGCCATGAGGTGCTCAAATCGCTATCCGCATGGTACGAGATAAAGATACCCGTATTGAAAGGCGATAAGGTTAGCCGTTTCGAAATGGGCCACTGCCACGGTTGGTAGACAAAACGGGCGGTTGCGATGTGAAACTCGCCACCCATTCGCTTGGGCACAAAGCCATAGTGCAGGCTCACGTCCATTTTGTTTTTGAAAAAAGTATAGCCCGCACCCACACTGATGTATCCGATGCTGCCGGCAAATTGGGCCGTGTAAAAATCGGGGGACAAGGCCGAGCGATTTTGCGCTCGCGCCCCGGCACCCAGCATCGCCCCACACAAAATCAATAGAACCCGGGTTTTCATTAAAATGGCTGAATGGTTTTGATAAGCTGGCCGTTGATCAATTTAAAGTGCACGAATTCACGGGCCTCAAAATGATGCGCCACCACATAGCGCACACCGTCTTGGTAGGGGTACCCATCGCTATGCCGGTGTTGGTGCGCATGCAGCGATACCAAAAAATTCGGCTGGTTGCGGAGCAGCGTGGCGTACTCCATTTCCAAGCTGCGCGCAAAATCGGCATCGAAGGGCGCCACGTGCGAAACTCCCACCACATAGCTCGCTTGCGGGTCCGTAACTTCGCGGGCCAGCCAATTCATGTCCGGCACGATGGCCGTGGCGTACTCTTTGCTATTGGTGTTATGAAAGACAAACTTGTAGCCCAAGAAGGTGAAACTGTAATTGAGCGGTCCATAAAATCGCGTAAAGGCTTGCTCACCCGTGCCCACGATGTCGTGGTTGCCGATGACCGTGAGGTACGGCACCTTCAACTTGGATAGCCTGCTGTGGGCCCATTCCAGTTCCTGCAAAAGCCCAAAATCAGCGATATCTCCCGCCACGATGACAAAATCCAGGTTGGGCAGCGTGTTGACTTTGGCCACAAAATGCTCCTGCTCTTCGTAAAACCGCTGGGCATCTCCGATAAACACAAACGACACGGTATCATCGCCCGGGGTGGAAAGTATCCGCTCAACCCCTTGGGTGTTTACGCCCACCGGGCTATCGCGATCAAATTTTTGTTTGGGGCTATACTCCCACACATCCGCACAGGCGGCCAAAAGAAAAAGCAAAAACACTCCCTTTTTTTTCATCATGCTGCGAACATCGCGTGTGGATACAAACACATCGGCCAACCAAGCAGTTCGGTTGCCCAACGGCTTTTATCTTGCGCAGCAGCACAGCCATCACGAAATCGTTTGAAAACCGAAACATGCGGGATAGTATGACTAACTCCCGCACACAGCCTCACGAGATCGAACAACACCGTTCATTCACAACAACCGACTGATCATAAACCGTCTGTGGTTCACATCAGCGGCCGGACGTCCCCATCGGGTTATGGGGCGCGCCCGAGTTTACTCAGTTAAAGAAGCGAATTTTTAGCTACAAATCAAAGGGATCGGTTTAGCGGGGGCGCCAGACCCGACAAACGGCCGGTGTGCATGCTGGGCGTGGCCGCGCAGCTACACTTGACCGAAAAAGTTTTTGGGCAAAATCTTCATCAGTATCGGCAGCGTAAGAAACCGCTGGGGCAGTGAGATAATGACAAAGGTGGGTATGGTTTTTAGCATCAGGATCAGTTGGTGCTGCATTTCCTGTTTCTCTTGTTCGTCCAGTTCTTGCGACTTGGCCTTCTCCAGCAGCCGCATCAGCGCGTGGCTTTCCTGGGCTTCCTTCAGCAACCGGTTTTTGTTGTTGTCGGCAATGCGGGCCATGCGTTTGATAAACTGCTCGCTTACTTCCTGATAGTCTTTTTTATTCTGCAAGTGATTCAATTGCTCCCAGTGCTCCAGCACAAACCCTTCAATGGCCATCAGGCTGTTGTCCAGATCATCGTTGCTAAAGCCCAGATATTCGGCCAGTCGTTTTAGAAAATCCGTCTCGTTTTCCTCCACGCGTTTATCGGCCCAAATGGTCAGGATGGCCATCTCCAAAAAATACTTTTTGAGTATCCAGGAGTTGTTGGTGGGCAGGTTGATGCCTTCAATGTCGATGCCTGTTTCAAATATCTTCTGGGCTTCTTTTTTCCGATCGCCCGAAAGGCCGGCCGTCTGCAAAAAATAATCCAGCAGTTTCCGTTCTTCAAACTCAATGGTATGGTTGGCATGGGCCGCTGCGGCAATTACTTTCACTACGGAAAAGCGCAGCTCTTCGCGCTCGTACCGGAAAAAGTCGGAAACGATGCGGTCGGCATTGGTGTGAATCCACTGGCCAAAAATGAAAATATCCAAAAACAGCAGGCTGTTATGGAAAAACTGCGTCCAAAAATTTTTGTTGTGCTCGGCCGTATGCTCAATGCGCTTGTCCAATATCCTTTCGGCCAACTCCAACGGGCTTTTCTTGCGGCCAAAAAGTGTTTTGGTGGGCGTGGCCAGCTCGGGGAAAATCTTGTTGTAGAAATTCCCGATGTTCTCCATCGTTTTCACAATCACTTGCGAAAGCTCATCCGGATTTTTGATCGGCTTGTCATAAAACAGGAGCGAGCTGCTGATCAGGCTTTCGGCCAGCAGGATTTTCATGCGGTCTTTCTCGTCCCAATCCTGCGAGTTGGGATGATCCAGTGCCCCGGCCGATTGGCCATACATCAACCCGGTGGGTTGGATGACGCGGTAGAGGGAGTGCTCGGGATGCGAGGCGGCCCGACTCTCATTGGCGAGGTCTTTGAGCAAGTCCTGTCGAAACTCCAGGTATTCTTTCAGCCAACCTTTCTGATCCGGTTTCATGTTGTCAGATACATTTGCAATCCGTTCCCGTCAGTGCACCGATTTCCAGCCTCTCTTTTCTATCTGCTGTACGGATTTCAATACTTTTTTTTCCAGCGATTTTTTGAAAGCATCCAGCTTTTTGGCCAATGGCTTATGGTCGCTTCCCAGGATTTGCGCAGCCAGGATGCCGGCATTGCGCGCCCCATTGAGGGCCACCGTGGCCACGGGCACACCCGCGGGCATCTGTAAGATGGACAGCACGGAATCCCACCCATCAATGGAGTTGGACGACTTGACGGGCACGCCTATCACGGGCAGCGAAGTAAGTGATGCCACCATGCCCGGCAAGTGGGCTGCACCACCAGCCCCGGCAATAATTACTTTTAACCCGCGCCTGCGTGCCTGCGTGGCAAAGTTGACCATGCGCTTGGGTGTGCGGTGTGCCGATACGATGGTAAGCTCATAGCCTATCTTCATCTCTTCCAAAAAGGCAGCGGCCTCGCCCATGACTGCCAAGTCTGACTGACTACCCATAATGATGCCCACCACCGCTTTGTTCATGCTGTTACCCGCAGGTTATCTTTGACAAATTTGGCTTTCTTTTTTAAACTTTCCATATCGGGGTCGGTGATGGTCACGTGGCCCATCTTACGAAAAGGTTTTGTTTTGTGTTTGCCATAGAGGTGTACATGTACGCCCGAAACGGCCATCACTGCCTCCCATCCCTCATACTTAGCTACGCCTTCGTGCCCTTCAGCCCCCAGCAGGTTGACCATGGCACTTGGAACCATGACTTGGGTATCGCCCAGGGGCAGGTCTAAGATAGCCCGCAGGTGTTGCTCATACTGAGAAGTGATGTTGGCTTCGATGGTTTGGTGTCCGCTATTATGCGGCCGCGGGGCCACCTCATTTACCAACACCGTACCTTCGCGTGTCACAAACATCTCCACCGCCAGCAAACCCACCATCGCCAGTTTTTCAATGACCAATTTGGCGATACGCAGCGCCTCTGCCTCCACCGCGCGCGAAAGCTGCGCAGGCGAAAATAGGTATTCCACCAAGTTGGCCTCAGGATGAAAGACCATCTCCACCGGAGGGTACAAGGCCACCTGGCCCGAGGCGCTGCGCGCCACGATCACGGCTATCTCCTTTTCAAACGGGATCAACCTCTCCAACAGGCCCGGAGCATCAAAGGCCTTCGATAAATCTGCTTCGGTGCGCAGAAGTTGCACTCCACGGCCATCGTATCCTTCCTTGCTCAGCTTATTCACAGCCGGCAAAAAGGCTTTTTGTTTCTGTACGTCATCTTTGCCGCTGACCAAAACAAACGGGGCTGTGGGAATGCCGTGCGTTTGGTAAAACTGTTTTTGCGTGCGCTTGTCCTGAATCAACTCGATCACTTCTGGCTGCGGAAAAACTCGTTTCCCTTGTTGTTGCAAAGCCCGCAACGCTTGCGTATTGACGTTCTCGATCTCAATGGTGATGACATCGCATCGCTGGCCAAAGGCCATCACGGTGTCATAGTCGGTGAGCTTGCCCTGGGTAAACGGGGCCATATGCGCGCACGGAGCCTGTGCATCGGGGTCGAGCACGCGAAAGGACAGGTTCCAATCCGAGCCCGCCTGCAAGAGCATACGCCCGAGTTGGCCACCGCCTATGATTCCAATCTGCACTGAGGTGTCAAAACCTGCCATGGCACGCAAAATAGGAAATTGGAAATTTCCTAAGCAATCTATTCTATATCTTCAAAGAATTCCCTCAAACTTATCCCGAGATATTTACACACCGCAGAAAGGGTAGTAATAGATACATTGGTCTTCCCCTGTTCAATTCTAGCAAAATGAATACCGGTATCAAAGTATGCCTCTTCAAGAGTCAGCCCCTTTGCATCACGTAAAATCTTGATTTTTCGTGAAATTAGCTGTATCAGTCTTTTGTCTCTTGCTTGCGTCACCTAACTCAATGCTCGGCAAGACGTGAATTATTTTTAATGACATATTTGTCATTTTTATTCTTTTCGTGTACATTTATCTATCCGTTAAGAAAAACTAAAAATCTAACCAGTATGAAAAACACATGCCTATTTGTTGTACTGGCAGTGGCTTTATTTGCCTGCCAGCCAGACAATCCGACCGCCTCTGTGGTTGAGTTACCCGAAATTGCGACCATCGATGTTATGGAATTCGAGCCATTCCGCGTAAGCATCGAGAAATTCGTTGGGACGCTATCCGCGGAGCAGTATCAGTTCTTGAGCAATTATGTTGCGAAGATCTCTACCAAAAGGTCGAGCTCATCAAACCGATCTTTGCGAGTTAGCTGCACATGCCTACCTGACCAAGCGACTTGCGATGCATCAGCAGCAAGCTCAGAATGCTGCATTTGTTGCGCTGCCGGCAGTAGTGCATCCTGCGGCACCTACGTTGGAGTTGCTTTTTGTAAATGCGAAGGGGGAGGTCGTCAAGGTCGCCAAGAATATCAAACAACAGGAACGGTTACGTTTTATCCTAGGGATGTTGATCAGTTGATCAGTTTCGCAGAAACGAATAACTTTAACGTAGTTGATATGCGTCAAGAATTCAATGTCTTAGTGTCAAATTTATAAAATTTGCACATATCTTGTTCAGAAGCTGTCCAAAAGGAAAATATCTGTTACCTTGTGTAATAAAAAATTACTTTGGTGGCTTCTGAACTAAGTCTAAACTAATAATGCAGTATTTAGTTAGTTTGGCCATCTTTCTAAGCCTTTGTATCGTTGCCAATGGACAAACGTTCATAAAGGGGAAGGTGCATCTAAGTAAGCAGTGGGAGCAAAAATTGTATCTGTTCCGCGTTGACAGACTAGAGTATTCCGTACAGGCACATCCAATTGACAGTATTTTTCTCTCGGCTGATGGCTCTTTTTCTTACACTCTCCCGGTCGATAATCAAGGTTTTTTCTACGAGCTGCGCCTACCTCCAAAAGGTAAAGGGTTTCGGTACTTCTCAGATAACCAGATCCATTTCATAGCCATTGGGAATGATCGGAAAACCATTGAGATTGAGGCGTTTGCGGATAGCCTTAGTTATTCGACCAAGTATTGTTGTGACCGGGACTCACGCCTTCTCGGAGAAATTCAAAGATTAAAAGAGCCGGCTTTCAAGGTAAATAAAGAGTTGTCAGACTCGTTACTCATGTATCCATCTAACTCATTTTCCTTAAAGGAAAAATATTTATCGAAACTGTTTCAACAAGTAGATGTAATTCGCCATCGCCTTAAAGCGATTCTCGATACGACCAAAAGTGACGCAATAATGATTCCGGCAATTTATTACTTAAATGAAGCTTATTTTGGCCAACTTAGCGGGCAGTATATTGAGCAATATGCAAAAACGTTAAAAAATGATGACGTTGTTTTTGTAAAGAACCTCAAAAAATCAGCGACTAATGTATCCCGGAATAGGATAGGATATAAATTCCCAAATGATGTAGCGTTTCGCAGACCAGACGGGGAAAAGACAGATTTAGTTGCAATCAAGAGCAAATTCAAGGTTCTTGACTTTTGGGCTTCCTGGTGTGGCCCTTGTCGGGCGGCAAACAAAAAGGGGCTCCCAGAACTGAGCAAGTTTTTGAGTGAGGATAACATACCTTTGATTGGAGTTAGTATTGATACGGATCGAGATAAATGGTTGGCCGCCATTAATAACGACAATACTTCGTGGTTACAACTTATTGACTCAGGATTAATTGCCTCAAAGTTGATCGATGTTGAAGGAGTACCCTACTATATCGTGTTAGACGCTCAGAACATTATTGTCTACGAGGCTTTTTCCGTCCAACAATTGTTTCATTTCTTTACAAAGTCGCGATAATAAAAGCAGTAAGGTCACTGGATTAATCAGAAGATAGACACCCTCAAATTAGTGATCGTCCCCATTTTGTTTTCACAGGATTTATAGCTGGTATAAACACGAGCAGCGCGGCTTATTGCTACCTTTGCGGGATGCTGACCCCCGATCTGGAAGAACAGGACGATGAGTTGTTTGAACATCACCGCATTGTGGCTGACCCTGGCCAGAGTTTGGTGCGCATCGACAAGTTCTTAATGGACCGTCTGCCCAACGTGACGCGCACCAAGTTGCAAGACGGTATCCGCGATGGTTTCGTGCGCGTACACGACAAAGCCATAAAACCCAACTACAAAGTTCACCCAAACGATGTTATCACGGTGTCGCTGCCGGAGCCCCCGCGCGACACGGACGTCAAACCCGAAAACATTCCCCTTAACATCGTGTTTGAAGATGCCCACCTGCTGGTGGTGAACAAGCCTGCGGGTATGGTGGTGCACCCGGCCTACCAAAACTGGAGCGGCACGTTGGTGAATGCGCTCACGTACCATTTTCAAAACTTGCCCCAGATGCCGGGCAACGATGGGCGCCCCGGGCTGGTGCACCGCATCGACAAAGACACCAGCGGGCTGTTGGTCATCGCGAAAAGCGAAACGGCCATGACGGCCCTGGCCAAACAGTTTTTTGACCACACCATTGAGCGCACCTACCAGGCCGTTGTGTGGGGCATCCCCGAACCTGCGGAGGGCACCATTAACGTGCACGTGGGCCGCAGCTTGAAAGACAGGCGCGTCACCACCGCCTTTCCCGAGGGGGACTTTGGGCGCCATGCCATCACACACTATCGGTTGCTGCAAGACTATCGCTATGTATCGCTGGTGGAATGCCGGCTCGAAACGGGACGCACCCATCAGATACGGGCACACATGAAGTATCTGGGCCACCCATTGTTCAATGACGAGATGTATGGTGGTAGTGATGTTGTGAAGGGCACCGTATTTTCGAAGTATAAACAGTTTGTGGAGAACTGTTTCAAGATGCTTCCGCGGCAGGCGTTGCACGCCAAGACCTTGGGTTTTGTGCACCCCGCCACCGGTGCGTTTATGAAATTTGATTCGGAGTTACCGGAGGATATGAAACAGGTGTTGGATAAGTGGGAACATTATGTGAAGTATACCTGAACCACTCTTTTCTTCACATTTTCGTTACGTGGCGATTTTTTGGGGGAGCATTTCCCCTGCAAGTGCCGTTTGTGCACTTGTTGTTACCTGCGTGTAACGGGTATGTTACGCAGTGAGCACCAGCCCCTGTTTGTTCTTGCGCAACGCCTGACGTATTTCTTTCAGGGCTTCGCGCTTGAACGACTGATAGTCCTCGGTGCGCTCGGGTTGGTTCAGCAGTCCCTTGATGTACTGCAGCACCTCTTCCATTTGCACCTGGTCCATCGCATCCAGGCTTTGGAGGATCGCCAGTTTGGGTGAATGTTTCATTTTCGTAGTGGTTACCCAAATATAACGTTTATCCCACAAAAAAGTTAGGTGTAACAAGTTGATAACCAAAACTAAACAGGTGCTTAACGGCTACGCTTCCCGATCGCGGTCAGCGGCCTTTTTGCGCTGGGCGTATAGCAGCCCGGTTTTTACCTTGTGGAGCATTTCAAACGATCGCTTGATGCGGCTGTCCACGTTTTTCACCGATTTCACATAGTAACTGAGGCTTCGCTGCAGGCCGGGCGTCAGTTTTTTCCAAGCGGCCATCGCTTCGTCATCTTGGGCCAGCACGGCTTGCAACTCTTCGGGCACGTCAATCTTGTCGGGGTTGGTCAGTTGGAATGTGACGGTCACCCGGTCACCGATCACCGCTTTGGCTTTACGCGCCAGCACTTTGCTCACCATCAAGTACCGCGGGCCGTTTTTTACATATTGGATGGCGAGATCGATGGGCGCATTGTTTAGAAACCCCTTCACGCGCAAGCGGCCTTCCGGCAATTGCTTCAAAATGACGCTGGGCACGGTGACGGCCGCGTAGGCAAACAGACGGTCCAGCTTGGTAAGCGTGGCCGAGAATGAAAAGGAACCTTTCGGCAATTTTTTGGGCATGTCACTTCCATTTACGAGTCCAAGGCCGCGCCAGTTGCTGGGTTCGGAGTTGGCCGTTTTCCAAGGCTTGTTTCAGCCGCTCGTTCATCGGGGCGCGAGAAGTAAAGTGGTAGTTGCCACACTCCTCACACAAGTAGATGGCGATAGGCCCTTGCCCCGGGGCGTATGCATATTCGGCATGCGCCTCCAGCAGCGCGTCCTCCGCCAGGGTGGCGGTGGCATAGGTGCGCTTTCCGGTCGGGCATGTTTTCATCGATGAAAGATAGGCAATGAAGAGAAAAGGCAAACGGGAAATGTGGGGTAGCACCCTTGAAGAGCACACCGCTTTTGCGTTCTTTGCATCCGCAACGTAACAGAAATGAAAAAAATCATCTTTTGTGTGGCCCTGGCAACGGGCAGTTTGTGCGCGCACGCGCAGTCAAAAAAAGAATTGCTCACGGAGGTCACCCGCTTAAAGGCCGAACTGGAGGAACTCAAAAAACCAAAGCCGGTAAACGTGACCACCGAGTTTGACAAGACCAGCTATGGCTTTGGCGTGTTGATGGCCACCTCGCTCAAAAGCCAAGGGGCCGACTCGCTCGATCAGCACCTGTTTATGGCAGGGCTGCGCGATGTGTTGGCCAACAAACCTTTGCTGGTGCAGCGCCAGGAAGCGATGGCCGTATGCCAAAATTATGTAACCCAAGTAACGGAAATGAAGAATACCAAACGAAAAGAGGAGAGCCAGGCTTTTCTCGAAGCTAATGGAAAAAAGGCGGGCATTACTACCACCGCCAGCGGTTTGCAATACCAAGTCACGACTGCGGGCAGCGGCCGCAAGCCGGGGCCTACCGACCGGGTGACGGTCCATTACACCGGCCGGTTGATTGACGGGACGATGTTCGACAGCTCGGTGGAGCGCGGCCAGCCCGCCACGTTTGGGGTCAACCAGGTGATCAGCGGCTGGACGGAGGCGTTGCAACTGATGACGGAAGGATCCAAATGGGTATTGTATATCCCCGCGGAGTTGGGCTATGGCGAGCGTGGAGCAGGAGCCGATATTCCGCCCCACTCGGCATTGATTTTTGATGTGGAGTTGATCAAGGTGAACTGATACGCGCAAACCAAGACCCCCAATTTTGATCTCAGGGTAACTCCGTGTTTCTTTTGTCGTAAATAGCTGTTACACAAAGATTCACAAAGAAGCACGAAGGTGCACAAAGTGTATTCAAAAGGCTGTGTCATCACCCGAAGTCATCGGGCACATCACGGGTTGAGCGTGCGTAGTCATTTTGGTCTCCGTGTAACTCCGTGCTTCTTTGTGTCCTTTGTGTAGTAACAACTCACAAAGTTTCACAAAGAAGCACAGAGCTGCACAAAGTTTATTCAGCAGACCGTTTCATCACCCGAAGCCATGCGGCATATCGTGGGTTGAGCGCGCGTAGTTACTTTAGTCTCTGTGTAGCTCCGTGGTTCTTTGTGTCCTCTGTGTAGTAATAACTCACAAAGTTTCTCAAATAAGAACAGAGGTGCACAAAGTTTATTGAACAGGATGCGTCATCACCCGAAGTCATCGCGTACATCACGGGTTGAGCGTGCGTGGTCATTTTAGTCTCCGTGTAACTCCGTGCTTCTCTGTGTCCTCTGTGTAGTACCAACTCACAAAGTTTCACAAAGAAGCACAGAGGTGCACAAAGTGCATTCAAAACCGAATAGAACTGTTTGTTTCTATTTCGGATCCAATGCCTGATTGATACGGTTGAGCACATCTTGCAGATGAACGCGGCTCATGCGGTCGCCCGTGCCTGGCAGCGCTGCGGTGATCTCACCACGCAAATCCACCAGGTGAGCACGCGCCAGTGAAATCACGTCACTCTTCTTCGGGTCGGCCACCGGTGAGGCCGGAGAGGCCGGGAAGAACGGACTGGAGAATCCAAATCCCGCGGGCGGAGGCGTTGACGAAGGATTGAGCAACGAAATCAATTTCTCGGCATGCACCTTCTGCAAATTTCTGCGGAAGTTGTCAATGCTCTTGCGCGTACGCAATTCCGACCAAATGCCTTTGCGCACATCGGTAAACATCTCATCCAAACTATACGCAGTTGAATTAACCGCGCTGCTTTCGATCAGGCGCTGCATGCGCGCATAGTCGTGCAAGCTGTTGAGCGTTGCCTCTTGCACCTGGCGCAACTGCTCCACGCCCGAGCCGGGCCGGGTAAGGCTGAGCACGGCAGGGTCCAACATCCACGAAGGTGTCTCAAACAAATTCTTGTTCAAGAATGCCACAGCGTCTTTTTGTAAATTTTTGGGTGTGGGTTCATACACCACTCCGGCCTGCTCATACGTTTTGGGCGTTTCATAAATACCACCTACATATTTGGTCACGTGGCCCATGTATCTGCGGTACTGGCCTACCAGTTGGCCATACATTTCGTTCAGCTTGTCATAGTCTTCGGCCTCCTCGCGGTACCACGTGTTGAGGTTGGGCAGGATGCGTTTGAGGTTTTTGATGCCGTAGTCGCTGGCCAGCATAGCGTTGTCGCCAATGTCTTCGCTTTGTGAGCGCGGATCATAGGGGTTGATTTCGGTGCCAAACCAATACGTGGGGTCTCCGGCTTTGGCCAGTACCCACTTGTTCAAAATCTTCTTGTCTTCGTCTGCGCTTTTAGTGTCAAAGATGGGTTTGTAGGCCCATTCAATGGCCCAGCGGTCATAAGCCCCCACGCATGGGAACAAGTTGGTGACGCCATCTTCCGGTTGGGCCACATAGTTAAAGCGTGCATAGTCCATGATGGAAGGCGTATGACCAAATTTGGCCTGGTATTCTTTGTCGCGGAGTTTTTCCACCGGAGTGGCATGACTGGAGCCGAAGTTGTGGCGCAATCCCAGTGTGTGGCCTACTTCGTGGGCCGATACAAAGCGGATCAACTGGCCCATCAATTCTTCATCAAACTTGCGTCTGCGCGCGCGCGGATCAACCGCTGCGGTTTGAATCGTGTACCAACTGTTGAGCAAGCTCATCACGTTGTGGTACCACCCGATGTGGCTTTCAATGATCTCGCCCGAGCGCGGATCGTGCACATTGGGGCCGTAGGCATTTTGGATGTCGGAGGCAAAGTAGCGGATGAACGAATAGCGAGCATCTTCGGTGCTGATGCTGCTGTCGCCCGGGGCAATTTCTTTGGCCACGATGGCGTTCTTGAAGCCGGCTTGCTCAAAGGCTTTTTGCCAATCTTCCACACCCAGTTTTAAATACTTGCGCCATTGTACGGGCGTGGCCGGATCGATGTGGAACACGATGGGTTTCTGCGGCTCTACCAACTCCCCGCGTTTCATTTTTTCGATGTCGCCCGGCTTGGGTTCCAATCGCCAGCGCACGGCAAACACTTCTGTCTCCGATTTCTGCGACTCTTCGCCATACGTGGTATAGCCGTTGGCAAAGTATCCCACGCGTGGATCGAACAGGCGTTTGCGATAGGGGGTTTTGGGCAACAAGATCATCGAAGCGTTCAACTCTACCGTAACTACTCCGGTACTTCCACCGGCCGGCAACACTACGGTTTGTTGGGGCGCGGAAGGGTTTGACGGGGGAGGCAACACGGAGGTAAAGGTTTTCACCATGCGCACTTCGGTGTTGATTGGGAACGACTTGATGCGCTGGATGTAGGAGCGGTCGTTTTGGAGGTTGGTGAGGTTAAATCTTCGTTTCGTTTGCGGATCAAGCGAGATGAGTTGATTGTCGCTTTTGAAAAACTCGGTTACGTTGATGATGACGGATGTGTCTTTGCGGATGGATTTAATGTCGAAAGCTGCCGCGATAGGATCCAGGTTGGAGTTGCGCACAGCTTGCAGGATGGGTTTGGTGCTGTCGCCACTGGCGCTCAGGAAAAGCGAGGCGCGCAAAAACAGTTTATTGTTGGGACCGCGCTCCCAGCGCATGACTTGTCGGTTCTCTTCTTCGCCCCCATACCCTGCACCGGCAGGGGTTTTGGCAAAACGCGTCACCGTCATGAACTCACGGCCGAGCAGCGAGTCAGCAATTTCAAAGTAGTAGTCGTCATTTACTTTATGAACGGTAAAGAGACCTTTTTGTGTTTTGGCCTTTCCCACCAACTGGCGGTAAGGTTGCATGCCCCCTGCGGGCGTTTTGCGTTTGGCGGTGTCGGCCTTTACGTTGGTGGCAGGGGCCTTGCCTTTGGCGGTTTTCTTTGATTTTTGTGCATGGGTCGGGCTGACAGCCAAAGCGAACAGCAACGTCATGCCGAGGAGATATCGAAACATAAACGAACGGGTTGGTTAGATAATTTGGTTAAAGCTAACAGTCGTTACGCAGGGCACCAACGGTAGTTTCGGGGTTAGGATGAACGGTATGGCCAAATTGCGGTATCTTTAAAGCGGTATGTAATCTTTGGGTCTTTTGGCAGACGGGCGTACACATCGGTTGGAACAACTTTTTCGCGAGTGGTTTGCGCCCCTGTGCCGGTTCGCGCTTCGGTTTGTGCCCGATGCGGATGACGCCAAAGGCATTGTACACGATGTGTTTGTGTCGCTTTGGGAAAAGATGGACCAACTGCCGCCCGATACTCACTTTCGAAGTTATCTGTACACGGCCGTGCGCAACCGATGCCTCAATCACCTGCGCGACCAGCGCAAGGTTGTGCGGCTGGAGGCAGCCGAGGGCCGGGCACCCCAGAGCGAAGAAGTCCCCCTGGAAACACAGGAATTAGAGCGTGAAATCGAGTTTGCCATCCAGACGTTGCCCGAAAAATGCCGCGAAGTATTTGAGCTGAACCGCAAAGAAGGGTTAAAGTATGCGCAAATTGCCGAGCAGCTTGGCATCTCGGTCAAGACCGTGGAATCGCAAATGAGCAAAGCCTTGGCCGTGATGCGCGATCACCTTAAAAACTATCTTACAGTACTATTATTTTTTTTGTGGCTATCAGGGTGGTAGCCCGATGCCGTGTTATGGAACCAACGTGAACGAGTACGAAAACGATATTGACGAACAAATTGTGCGCAGCCTGAGTGGCGAAACAACTGCGGACGAAGATATGGAATTGTCGGCATGGCGCGCGCGCCATGCCGACAATGAGCATCGCTACCAGGAGCTGGCGCGGGTTTTCGCGCTGGGTACGGCCCAGTACCAAAAGCGCACAGCCCCGCAGGCCAACTTGGCGATCGATGTGGAGGCCGAGTGGAACAAGTTGCAACAAACACTTGAGGCCAAACCGGCCGCCCGTTCCGTACGCTGGCCGCTGGCCTGGAAACTGGCCGCAGCCGTTTTGGTCATGGTCGCGGGTGCAGCTTTGATCTATCTCCTTCTGCCGCCTGCCATGGTGCAGTGGGAAACCCAGGCTGAAGCCCGGACGGTTGCTCTGCCCGATGGAAGCAGCGTGGTCTTGAACCGGTATTCGACCTTGCGCTACCCCCGCGATTTTGGCAAGCGCGAACGCTCGCTGACACTGACGGGCGAAGCTTTTTTTGATGTTCAGCCCGATGCACAAAAGCCTTTTCGGATCACCGCGGGCGTTGGAGAGGTAACGGTGCTGGGCACTTCTTTTTCCGTTTCGGCCAAGTCCGAAACGCTGGAAGTGATCGTGGCCACGGGGTTGGTCAACGTAACCGTAGATCAGCAGCACGTGCGCCTGAAGGCGGGCGAACGCGCAGATTATCGTCCGGGCGGGAAGCTGATGCCCAACGTCAATACCGATGTAAATTATTTGGCATGGCAAACGCGCGAGTTGGTATTTGATGCCACCGATCTGGCCACCCTCTTGCGAACGCTTGAACGAACGTATGGTGTTGCGTTTTCGCTGAAAGTGACGGCACCACCCTCCTGCACCTTCTCCGGTTCTTTTCAACAGCAGTCGCTGGACTCGGTCTTGCGGGTGATCAGCAGTACGCTGGGATTGACCATCGATCAGCAAGGGAACGTGTACACGATCACCCAAATCGGCTGTTGACCTCATGGGCACAAGCCGTATGCGCACGGGGCACCAATGGTTTTCTTGGGTTTTCTTTTGTTGTTGCTTGTTCTGTCTGCCCGCATGGGCGCAAAGCTCACTGAGCCGACCCTTGACGTACACGGTAACTAACCAGCCGCTCGCCCGTGTGCTGGCCGAGTTAGAACAACTGGCCGACATCACATTCTCTTACAATCCTTCGCGCCTGCCACTGAACACGCACATCACGCTCCGTGTCACGCAAGAGCCCTTGGAGCGCATCATTGAGCGCATCTGCCAGCAGGCCAACCTCCGCTATGAGTGGATTGAAAAACAAGTGGTGCTTCTGCCACAGCCGCCACCCGACAACCCTTTGGAAAAAGTGACGCTGAGCGGATTTGTGAAAGACCGCGCCACCGGTGAAGCCTTGATTGGCACCACCGTTTGGGTGCCGGCCTTGCAGCAAGGCACTGCCACCAACGGTTTTGGTTTTTACTCCCTCTCGCTGCCGCGCGGCAGTTATGAGGTCGTCTATTCATTCTTGGGCTACGAAAGTCAACGTACGCGCATCGAATTTGATCAATCGCGCCAAGCCACGTTATTTTTGACCGAGTCCGTGCCGCTGTTGCAGCAGGTGACCATTGAAGCACAGCCTGCAGAAGTGATTGCCCCGCAAACGGGCTCGCTGGACGTGCGGCCCGCAGCCATTCAAGAAAGACCTGCCCTGCTGGGCGAAATGGATGTGGTGAAATCGCTGGAGTCCGTGCCGGGTGTTAAGCCCCATTCGGATGGTTCTACTTTCTATTATGTGCGCGGAGGCCAGCGCGATCAGAACCTGATTTTGGTAGATGATGCGCCCGTGTACAATCCGTCTCACTTGTTGGGTTTCTTTTCGGCCATTATTCCTGATGCCATCAATGACATGACGCTGTACAAAGGCGATATGCCCGCAGCACTGGGGGGCCGTCTTTCCTCGGTGCTGGACATCCGCACCAAAAAAGGAAATGACCAACACGTGCAATGGTGGGGCAGCGTGGGGTTGGTATCCAACAAAATTGGTGTGGAAGGGCCCTTTAAAAAAGACAAGAGCTCCTTTCTTGTTTCCACCCGCTTTAGCCGGCTCCGGTGGCTGGCGCAATTGGCCAACCCCAACGTAGAGCAATTCCAGTTTACCGACTTCACCGGCAAACTGAACGTTGAAATCAACGCTCGCAATAAATTGTTTTTTACGTTTTACAATGGCAGCGACAACTATTTTGCCGACAACGGAGGGATCCAATGGGCGAATAGTGCGGCCACGGTGCGGTGGAACCGCGTCTTTTCTGACCGTGTCTTTGCCAACACAACCGTTTCGGGCAGCAACTACCAGTATGCCTTGTACACCGATCGCGCCAACAACACACGTTGGAACTCGCAGATTGGCAACCTCCATCTAAAAATGGATGTGACTTATTTTGCCAACCCCGATAGCGAGCTTTCGGTAGGCATCGGGTTGGGCGGCTATTTTTTTGATCCGGGAAATTTGCGCAGCAATTTGAGCACGGCCGATGCACCCCAACTGTCCACCCGTCAATCCGTAGAGACCGTTTTGTACGGAAGCCACAACCTAAAAATCAATTCGCGGTGGGCACTTGCCTATGGCCTGCGGCTGACGCGCTGGAGCAACGTGGGCGAGGGATTTGAATTTGTATTTGACGCCAACCGCCAGCCAGTGGATACGCTTCGATATGCCAAGGGGCAGCGCTACGGCAGCGTTGCAACTGCCGAGCCGCGATTCACCGCCACCTATTCCGTGAGCGCGCAATCGTCCGTCAAGGCCAGTTACACACACACCGTGCAAAACATGCATTTGATCTCCAATACGATCAGTCCTTTTACCGCGCTGGAAGTATGGTTGCCCAGCAGCCTAAACATACAGCCGCAGCGCGCCCATCAGGTTGCATTGGGCTACCACCACCGCTATGTACAGCCTGAGGTGGCCGTAACGGCCGAGGTATTTTACAAGCGCATGGAGCGTCAGATCGAATATGAGAACCACGCGGAGACTCTGTTAAATCCGCTGGTGGAAGGCGAGCTTCGATTCGGAAAGGGAATGAGCTATGGTGTGGAACTAATGGCCAAAAAAGAAACCGGCCGCTGGCGCGGATGGGTGGGCTACACCTGGTCGCGCGCGCTCAGGCAGTTTGACGACATCAACCAAGGCGCGCGCTTTCCTGCCTTCTTTGATCGCCCGCACCAAATCAACGCCATGGTTTCGTACGATGTCACCCATCGTTGGAATGTGGGGGCCAACTGGATCTTCTTGTCCGGGGCACCGTTTACATCGCCCGTGGGTTTTTATTCGTTTAATGGGTTGGAAGTACCGCTGTATGGGGCCCGCAACAACGACCGCTTGCCCGATTATCATCGGATGGACATCTCGGCTACTCTTAAACTCAATCGAAATCTCGAACGGAAATTCCAACACAGCCTGGGTGTTTCAATCTTCAACTTCTATGCCCGCAAGAACCCCTTATTCATCAACTTCAATAAATCGGTGGCCGAGGATGGGACACTGAAAATACCGTCTGATTTGCTCAATGCGCAGCGCTTCACTTCGCAGTTGTACTTGTTTCAATTCACCCCTTCACTTACCTATCAATTCAAATGGCGATGAAGCAACGTTACATCCCCATCCTGCTGTTGCTGGTTTCTTGCCAGGAAGTGATCGAGCGTCCCTTGGAGGCTGACGCGCGGGATATCATTGCCGTAGAAGCCGTGTTGACCAACGAAAACATCAACCACCAAGTGAGGCTCACACACCCGTATGCCAAACAGAATGGCCAAGCCGTGGTTGCCAGCGGGGCACAGGTCACGCTGACGGACGGAACAAGTCTCTATCCTTTGGTTGAGTTTCCGAGTAGCTCAGGCGAATACTACTCCGAACCTTTTATCGCAGTGGTGGGACGCCAGTATGGATTGGAGATACGGTATCAAGGGCGCGTGTACACGGCCATCGATCAATCGCAAGGGGTGGAACCACTCGAAGAAATCGTTTATGAACCGGTAGCAGAAGGTGGCTATCAACTCATTTTTCGTGAAACGGGCAGCCTACCTCACTACATCACCCATCACATTAACTGGCAGCATACTTCCGCATGCACAACCGCCCCGTGCCAGGGGGCCGTGGTGCAGTATGATCTCAAAACGGTGGATGCGCACGAAGCTTTCAAGCCGGAAAAAATCCCTTTTGTGTTTCCGGGCGGGTCCCTCATCGTGCGGAGGAAATACTCGGTGAGCCCGGGCTACCGTGCCTACCTGCGGGCCATCCTTTCGGAAACGGAATGGCGTGGGGGCGTATTTGATGTGGAGCCAGCCAATGCCCCCACTAACTTAAGCCCCGGTGCGGTAGGTTATTTTGCCGTTACCTCAGTAGTGGCGGATACTACCTTGCTGCAGTAGAATAAAAAAAGAGGCTGTTTCGATTTTCGAAACAGCCTCACAACTCTCCACTCAACTACCTACTCTACTATTCTTGTACTGTCACAACAAATGTGCGGCTGCCGATGGTCACGGTAATCTGGTTATCGCAGGTGCCATCTCCGTAGTCCACCGTACGCTTGCGGTTTACAAAGCCCCTCAGCCGCTCTACTTCTACCACTCCGGCCACGCGGGCAAAGTTGCCAGCCGCCCGGCACGACCAGTCAGAGATAATCGGCTCCACAATGCGGTGTGTGAATGAGCGGCCGTTGGTAGCCACGCCTTCGATGGAGCCTGTGATTTCAAAAACATTGTTCGAGGGATCGCCATCGCGCACACCCTCCAACCATTTGCGGGTGCGGCTGCCGTTGTAAACAATTGACCGTCCGTTGGGGAACGTGACCGTCAAATTGGTCAGTCGCTTGGTAGATTGAACTGTCTCATCGGTGTTGATGGAGATATCGCGCAACTCAATAGTACCCGAAATACCGCGGTTGTTCACAAAATAGTTCTCGAATGTGATGATGCGGTTCGAGATCCCATCATTAACCGTCCCGCTGTACGCGATGAAGATTTTTCCCCTGCGCTGACGACCGTAGGGGCCCACGCAACCATCGCCAAAATCAATGGTGATGATTTTTGTTTGCTCATTGTTGGTCACTTCCGCGCAGGCGTAACTCCAACTGGCCGAACGGCCACCCGAACTAGGGTCCAGTGACGTTTCAACCTCGTCCAGCATTTCCAGCACGTCATCGGTTTCGTTTTCTCCCAACGAGGCATCTTCCGCAAGTTGTGCTTCCTCTGTTTCGTTGCTGCGCAAATCCAATTCATTGTCGCACGATACCAGGGCAAAAAGGGCCACCAAAAACAGGGCCACGGAGGTTTTCAAAAAAGGCATTTTCATAACAGAGCTATTTTTTTAAAGGTTTAACGTTGATTTTCCAGTGCACTGCCTTCCGTTTTTTGCGAAAGACATGCCTTAGAGCGTGGCGGGCGGGCCAGGTTTAAAGCGCCCTGAAAAAAATTTCTGGGAGGGCATAAGGGTAGGGCGGGGTTGGCGGGTTTTAGCACCAAACAGGTCAAAAAACCAATTTTGAATCAACCCAATTTCACGTTTATGAAAACATCCCATTTTCTCGCAGCGGGCATCGTGGCAGCAGGCCTATCGTTGTTTACCGCGTGCGAAACCACCGAGCCGGTACCGGCCCGGGAGAGCATCTTGCCCGAGCGCTTTGGGGTAGCCATTCCGTCATCGCTCACGGCCACCGCCACTGCTACCGGCCGCACGGCCAACCGCAGCAAAACCGATACGCTCAAAGGCAACGATATCTATTTGAATCTGCAAACCTTTATTTGGGTGGGCGAAAGCGCGAGCCAATTTGTGAGCGAGTTTATTGGCGGCATCCGCCAGTTTGACATCGACCGGGTGCTCTCGTTTACGTTTATCAGCGAAGACGATGGCCGTGTCAAAAATCTGGCGGTGGAAACGGATGTGCCGTTCGAGGGAACATCGTGGGATTATCTGTTGACGATCACCGATGTTGCGTCAGCCAATGAAGCGGACGGAGGCATTGCCTTGCAACTGTTTTGGAACAAAGGCACACCCATCCGCGGCATAGCCATCTGCAAGCTGTACCATGCCGACCGTGTCGAACACGCCAACGCCCCCGGGGCAGTTTTCCGCATCAACTATCAAGAAGGCGGAGAGTTGGGTTACGATGCCGAAATGGAAGTTTTGATTTCGGGGCTGCCGCTGGCCAACCCGTTGGAAGATCCATATTCCATTCGCACACTCCGTATGTTTGCCGGCAAAAAGGGCGACATCGTAGATGTGTACGGAAACAGCCACCACCCCAACGCGCTTTTCTTCACCGGCACCAAGGCATTCAACTGGGCCTTTGTGGCCAGCGGAAATGAAGCAACCGACATTGGTGTAGCGGAAGTAGGTCTGCCGCTGAGTTCCCTCGACAGCGATGACCGCGAGACGTTGTTGAAGACGTATTCGATCCGGAACGTGTTTCAGCAAGAGATTACCACTGCGTGGCCCGGCATCGATCAAAGTTTGTTGTCCGCTTACCTCGCCAATGCCGCGGCACCTGGTTTCTTCAACCAAGAAGGCTTCATCCAAGGGGGCGAGTCGCCCGGCACCGGCTGGACTACCTTGGCTGCGCGTTTGGAGAGCTTGACGCCTTACAACCCGGTCGAAGTGAGCGCCCTGAACATCGCGTTTAAGTAATTGCCTGTTCGGTTAGTTGAGTCACACAAAACAGGCAAGCCCCCGTGCCGCAAGGCCGGGGGTTATTTTTTTTGCGGAAGGGAGAATGTAAGGCCTCCATAGAAAAGGCGGCCCGGGGCGACATTGAAGTACCGATCGCCCGCTGCGTTGATATCATCCCCCAAGCTGTACGTGCGGTCCAGGGCGTTGTCTATCCCCGCTACGATTTCGCACGTGGCACGATGAATGAACAGGCGATAGGAGGCGCGGACGTGAAAAACCCAAAAGGCCCGTGCCCTTAGCGTATTGGCATTGTTCAGCGGGATGCTTGCGTTGTGCTGTGCCGTGAAGTGAAGCTGTAGCCGCTCGGCCACGGTACCATCCAACAGAAAGAGGGCGGTTTGCTCGGGTACGCCCGTGAGGGCATTGCCGCTGACATCCACCCCATCGGCCACATACGAGCGAAACCGGTAGGGTTGATAGGCATAAACGGCTTTGGCGGAGACGTGAGTCCGCGTTTCTTGGCCCATGCCCAACGACCGCCATTGCACGGACGCCTCCAGGCCCGGCTGGCTGGTTTTGCCGGCATTGACGAAAAACTCTGCGCCATTCTCATCGCGCTGGGTAACGATGGCATCGCGCAGGCGCAAGTGATAGCCGGTAACCTCCGCCAGCCACTTTTGGTTGTTGGATCGCAGCCTCGTACCCACCTCCCATTGAAGCCCTCGCTCCGGTGCCAGCGTGCTGTTGTACTGGCTGGTGGAGGGCCGCACTTCCGCCAGTGTAGGGGTGGAAAATCCATCGCTGACATTGGCAAAAACAAAAATGCCTTGTGTTACTTTTTTGCTCACGCTGATGCGAGGTGAAAAAACGGGATCAAAAACACGCGTGTGTTGGATGCGCTCCGGCTGAAGCCGTTCAAAACCATAGCGCTGCCCCTGCACGCTCGCCCCGGCTGTCATGGAAATATCGGCAGGCAGTTGCCACTCCACCTGTGAAAAGAGCAACAGGGCGCGCGATGCCAGGCGGTCTTCAAAGGCCAGCATGCCTTTGATGCCCAGGTTGTTTTCGAATTGGTTGAGGTCGATACCAAATAGCTGTGCCTCCGCCCCGCTTACCCAGCGGTGCTGGCCGGCCTTTCCAAATGAGTAGGTGTTTTCGATGCGCACGGCCGCATTTTTCTCCGCGCGATCTTCTACGTTGAGAATGGCATAGTTTACAAAATCGGTGCGTGCGCCCATCAAACCGATGCGTGTGTTCCAGCGGTCGGTCCAATCGCGCACATACATGACGCCCAGGTAGGAGGTGTTATTGGTTACATGCGCATTCTGTGCCTCGGCACCCGGTCGCGTGGGTGTGCCCGGTCGCGCTTGGCGCGGATTGTCCTCGTATTGGGCCGCTGTGAGCCCCCCGGGTGTCTCGTACTGGAGTCGGGAATGGAACAGAAAAACGGAGAGCTCGGATTGGCGGTCCAGCGCGGTGGTGGTGCGTACATGAACATTGAACCGATCCAGGGCTGTGTGGTCGCGGTAGCCATCGCTTTGTTGTTTGGAAAGCGTAAGGGTCGATGACGTTTTGCCGAGATGTATGGGCATCTCCCCGCGCCACCGCCACAAACCATAGCTGCCGGCCGTTGCGCCCACTTGGTAGGCGGTAGCGGCTGCGGGCTGATCCAACAGCAGCACCCCTCCGGTGCCCGCCCCGTACAAGCTGGACCCGGGCCCCTTGATGACTTGGGCTTGCTGAATTGTTTCCACATCCAACAGGTTCAAATAGGTGTTGCCTCCCCCGTCCGTCAGCGGCAGGCCGTTGAAATACACTTTCACGTTGCGTACGCCAAAGGGCGAGCGCAAGGCACTGCCTCGGATGGCCAAGCGGTAGCTGCCGGGGCTGCGTTCTTCCATGCGAACACCGGCCAGCACGTTCAAGCCTGGGAGCAATGACGTGGGCGAAGTGCGCACAAACTCTGCTTTGTGGACCATGCCTACCGAAGCCGCGATATCAAACAACGGGCGATCGGACGCCAACGCCCGGATGGTAATTTCGTTCAGTTGACGAACGGTGTCGGAAGATTGGGCAAGGCAGGCAACCGAGACAAGAAGAAAAGGAGCGATCAGTCGCATAAAGGCAAGGTAATAGTAGCGAAAAAAATACTCTGGCCGGTGGTGAAAAAAAAAGCGTCAGTCTTAAGGGACTGACGCCTTTCAAAAAATTCGCGTTTATCGTTAATCCTCCGCTTCGTTATCTACTTCCACCGCTTTTTCCTTCTTCTCCCGGTTGCCGAGGTCTATTTCTTCCCCGTCTTTGTTGAGAAAATGAAATTCGGTGATGCCGAGCGAGCTGTCTTTCACCAGGTTCACCCAGCGCTTGTATTTGAAAAACAGCTTCACGCGTTTGCTGATGATGCCCTTGGTGTAGTACGCAAACAAGAATGGATGCAGCGCCAGCACGAGCTCTTTTTCGTTTTGCTTGATAAACAAATGCTCAATGTGCTGCTCAATCTGGTCGGTCACCAAAATCGAAGCCGTGATCTTGCCTGTGCCGTTGCAGGCGGGGCACACTTCGCTGGTGGCGATGTTCATCTGCGGCCGCACGCGCTCGCGGGTGATCTGCATCAACCCGAACTTTGACAAGGGCAGCACGGTATGTTTGGCCCGGTCAGACTCCATCTCATCTTTCATGGTCTTGTAGATGAGCTTCTTGTTGTCCTGGCTGCGCATGTCGATAAAGTCCACCACGATGATGCCGCCCATGTCGCGCAGGCGCAACTGGCGGGCGATTTCCTTGGCGGCCTCCACATTGACCGAAAGGGCCGTGGTCTCCTGGTTTTCTTCGCGGGTGGATTTGTTTCCGCTGTTCACGTCAATCACGTGCAGCGCTTCGGTGTGTTCAATAATCAGGTACCCGCCTCCGCGAATGCTGACGGTTTGGCCAAAGGCCGACTTGATCTGCTTCTCGATGCCGAAGTGTTCAAAAATCTTCGCTTTGCCGGTGAAGAGCTTGAGTATTTTCTCCTTGTCGGGCGCGATTTGCTGAATGTACGTCTTCAGCTCGTCAAACGCTTTCTTGTCATCGACATAAATGCTGTCGAACGACTCGTTGAGCATGTCGCGCAGCAGCGAGGAGGTTTTGCTCAATTCGCCAATGACTTTGTCGCGGGCATTGCCGTTGGCCAGGCGCGTGGCCCCGTCTTGCCAGGTGGTTACCAGGTTGCGAAGGTCGCGGTCCAGTTCGGCCACTTCTTTGCCTTCGGCCACCGTGCGGATAATGACCCCAAACCCTTGCGGTTTGATGGACTGAATAAGCCGCTGAAGACGCTTGCGCTCTTCGCTGCTCGAAATTTTTTTGGAGACGCTGACCGCGTCTGAAAAAGGCACGAGCACCAGATAGCGCCCGGCCAATGACAGCTCTGACGAAAGTCGGGGCCCCTTGGTTGAGATGGGCTCCTTTACCACTTGCACCGGAATCAACTGACCTTTGGTAAGCTGTGAGGCAATTTTGCCATGCTTGTCAATGTCTTTTTCCGGCTGAAATTTGTCCAGCTTGCCCCCGGTGATTTTACCGGCTTTTACAAGCTTGGTGTATTTCTGTAATGAGGCAAATTGCGGCCCAAGATCGAGGTAATGCAGAAAGGCGTCTTTCTCATACCCAATGTCGATAAAGGCTGCATTCAAACCGGGCACCACTTTTTTAACGAGGCCCAGGTAGATGTCTCCTACTACAAATTTGTTGCCTTCCTGCTCGTGATGAAACTCGATGAGTTGTTTGTCGCGCAGCAGGGCAATCCGACTTCCGTTCTGAGCTGAACTGATAATTAGTTCGTTGCTCAAAACTTTTGTTGTTTAAGATGTTTAAAAAATAGAAGTAGCCCCGCGGCCAGCGGGGCTCAAAATCACTTCTTCTTATGTCTGTTTTTTCTCAGGCGCTTCTTGCGCTTGTGAGTGGCCATTTTGTGTTTCTTTCTTTTCTTACCGCTTGGCATACACTGGGTTGGTTAAATCACCGGCCTTTTCATTTAGGGCGGTGTGGTTGTACATGTAATTTATTGTAAGTCTTTCAGGTACGAATCGGCCGTTGCCTGTACGGCCGGGTCGCTGTCCAATTTTTTTACTTTTTCAAACTGCTGGCGCGCTTTGGCTTTTTGGTCGGTGTTGGCATACGCCACGCCCAACAACAACTGCCCCTGCACGTGCTGGGGGTTTACCGAGGTCAACTTTTCGAGTCGTGCCACCGCCAAGCCGTACTGCCCCGATTGGATGGAGAGCATCCCCAAGTTGTAGAGCGCCAGTTCGTGTTCGGGGTTTTGGTCCAAAATCTCGCGAAGTTTGGCAATGGCCTCCATGGGGGGCGAGGTGGCCAACAGCGTCATGGCCATTTTCGTTTTCACATCCAGGTTGTCGGGCTGTTTGTCCAATACCTTGCCATAGTACGTTTGCGCCTGACTCGCCATCGCCTTTTGCTTGTTGGGGTCGATAGCGAAAAGATAGGCTTCGTAGTAGTAGTCGGCCGTTTTCAAAAAACTTTCTGCACTGCCAAAGAACGTTGCTGCTTCTTTGGCAAACCAAGCGGCACTGTCAAATTTGCCCGCGCTTTTGTACAGGCTCGCCAAAGAGTCGGCAAAGATAGCACTTTTTTCTGTTGCGGGGCTGCTTAAGTAGCGGGCCCTCAACTGCTTAATGGCCGCTGCCTTTTCTTTGCTGGTGTTGCCGTGGGCCCCGGCCGGGCTGGTGAGCGAATCGACCGATACGGCACCGGTACCCAGTTGGCTTTCGTCTTCCACCACCGCCTTGGGCAACAGATAAATCAGAAATACCACCACCAAACTGATGGCGACAAGAAGGACACGGGTCGTACGCATGAAACGCAGCAGCGATTTATTCTACGGGCTTCTCAGCCATTTGCTTTACCTTATCGCTGTTTTTGATTTTGTTGATGAAAATCTTGGCAGGCTTGAAGCTGGGGATGTAGTGCTCATCGATGACGATGGCCGTATTGCGCGAGATGTTGCGCGCGATTTTCTTCTTTCTCTTTTTATTGATAAAACTGCCAAAGCCCCGCACGTAAATATTGTGGCCGTTGGCCATGTTCGATTTGACGATGTTGAAGAACGCCTCCACCGATGCCGACACGTCAGCCTTGTCGATTCCGGTTTTTTCAGCGATTTGGTTGATTACGTCTGCTTTGGTCACGGTAGTAAATAGTTAAATGGATCTGTTCTGAAAATCAGGGTGGCAAATTTAAGCGCGAAACGCTCACCCGCAAAATGAATTTGTTGATAATCACGTAGATGGCCAAACCACGCTGCGAACGAAGTTTATTTGCGCATCAATGCCCATTTTTGCGGGCGAAACGCACAGCCACCCGATGAGTTTACGGTCGTTCGCCCCGCTTTTGATCGATTGGTACCACCGCCACCAACGGCCCCTGCCATGGCGCCACACGCGCGATCCCTACCGCATCTGGTTGTCTGAGATCATCCTGCAACAAACACGCGTGGCCCAAGGCTTGCCCTACTATCATGCCTTTGTGGAAGCTTTCCCGGATGTGTTTGCGTTGGCCGCAGCCGAGGAGCGGGCCGTGCTGCGCTTGTGGCAAGGCCTGGGCTACTACTCACGGGCGCGCAACTTGCACAAATGTGCACGGCTGGTCGCAACCCAATGGCGTGGCGCGTTCCCTACTACCTATGCTCAACTGCTGACATTGCCCGGGGTGGGCCCCTATACGGCTGCGGCCATCGCCTCGTTTGCCTTTGGCGAGGCGGTGCCCGTGGTGGATGGCAACGTGTTTCGCGTAGTGGCCCGTGTGTTTGGCCTGGACACCGACATTGCCCATGCCGATGCCAAGAAGCTGTTTTTTGAAAGGGCACAATCCGTGATGGACCCCGCGCGGCCGGCCGACTTCAACCAGGCGATGATGGAACTGGGCGCAGTCTGTTGCACGCCCTCCTCGCCCACATGTGAGGTGTGCCCCGTGCGCAAGATTTGTTTTGCTTACAAACACGAAGCGCAAAAGCTATTGCCGGTCAAGTCGAAAAAGACCAAAGTCCGCAAACGGTACCTACATTACTTTGTCATCCGGCAAAAAGACAAAACGCTCTTGCGTGAGCGGACCGGCAAGGACATTTGGCGCGGGCTTTACGATTTCTATTGCGTGGAGACGAGCCGCCCCGCGCGGTTGGAGAAGTTGTTGGCCGCAGATCCTTTTCTTTCGCGTGTGCGGATAACGCAGATCAGCCAACCCGTCAAGCACATGTTGTCGCACCAGCAGTTGCGGGCCGTGTTTTACGAGGGTGTCTTCAGGCGTGCCAAAACGCCTTTGCCGCAGGGCTTGAAATGGTATGGCCCCAAACAGGTGGCCGCCCTGCCCAAGCCAGTGTTGATTGATGGGTATTTGAAAGGACGGGCTTGATCGGGAAGGAATGTGATAGGAGGAAAATTTTTCGACAAGCATTCCTTCTTCACTTCCTCAAGCCGCCTTCATAAAACCGTTGGCACGATGGGCTTAGTGCATAACGGAAATTTTTTCCAAAAGACTCACTTTCCAACTCATCTCCTTTCGAGTACTTTTTAATGTATCCACTTGACAAATCTTTCATTGAAATTTCATTAAAATTTATTGGGGCATAATCAACATAAAAGGTGTCTTACTCTTCCTCCTTGTCACATGAAATGACAATCATTAAAGAAATGAGGTATAGTTTCAAAATCTGTCTTTTTATTTTATTTGTTTTGAGTTATGTATCTCTCTATTGCACTTGGTGCTAATCGCTGGCTGGCCCTTGAAAACGTATTTGTCCACCGTGGCCAGACGTGTAACGAAGATAAAAACTTGTAGCGTACACCAAACCCCGCTATTGTGCAAACATTTCGTTTTGCGTAGTTTTTAGTCCGTCAATTTATAAGTAATTGGGAGAACAAATCTAGTTTTAACATAGCGGCCTTTATAAACCGCTGGATTCCAATTTGGAAACGTCTCAAGTTTTCGAACTATCTTAGCTTCAAATCCTTCATTAGTCTTTGGGCTAAAATCTATCAATTTGCCATTTTCGTCAACGACAAATTCAACAAATACCTTTCCTTCTTTCCCAACAAATCTTGCAACTAAAGGATATCTTAAAACCTTCACAAGATTCTGATAAAAGGTTTGAATTCCCTCTTCTGGTTCAGCTTGCTTGTCAACTTTTACATAAATTGTGTCTCTATTCGATTTGCGGACTACGTAGTGAGAAATCATTAACGAGTCAATATATTTCTCGTAAATATCTTCATTTCGTTCGTGGGATGAGGATTTGTTCATGCCGGTTCCGTTGATGAGTTGCTCTTTTCCGTCCTCTGTCCATGCTTGAGTGTAAAGAATTGTATTTCTTTTAAAAACCACTTGATTGCTTGGGTTGCCATTTTCATGGAAAAATGTAAACTCTCCTGCCAATTTCTTGAATGCCGCTTTGTATTTACTCTCTTGTCCAAGAGTCCGTATGTACCCTAAAAAATCGTCCGTTTCATTGATGTCAACCGTCCCAGTAACTGTTCCAGAGAATTCGAGTTTGTCGTTTTTAAAGTCTTCAGTTGAAATTTGTCCGTCTGACTTGATATATTTTCTTAGGTATGGCGTTTTTTCTGTCGCTTTTGCCTGAAAGTACATCGAGAAGTAATGACTTTCTTGACCAAAGGAATTAAATGAAATCAACAAAGTCGTCAATAGTGTCAGTCTACTTTTATTCATAGCTTAATCTTCGTTAAAAATTACGCGCAATGTTCGGCTACCTACAACTGCACCTATTTCGAAAATAGCATGCCGACTTGAAAAATCCAAGAAGCTGATCGAGGTAGATTTTTGGGGTGCACCACTAAGAAAAATACTTCTTACTCCCACACACCCTCGGGCACCAATTCGAGCACATTGCCCGCGGGGTCTTCGAAGTAAAAAGATTTCAAGCCATTGGCCCACGTAACCTCATCCATGATGTTGATGCCGCGCTCTCGCAGGTGGCGTTTGTGGTCTTCGTATTCGCGGGCCGGAATTTCAAAAGCGAAGTGATATTTGCCTTCGCTGAAATGGGCCGGAGGGCTCGTCTTCAGCCGCGAGTCATCCGGATTAAAACACAACAGCACGGACGTGCCCGCGCGGAAGAAGATGTGCTTGTCCGGCACGTGACTGATGATAGACAGGCCCAACACGCCATGATAAAACTCGCGTGCTTGCTCCAGGTCACGCATGTAGATGCAGGTTTCTTTGATCTGCCGCACATTCATGAGTCGGTGATGCGTTTTTTGGTTTCCAGGTACTCCGTCCAGATTGCGTGCACAATGTCGGCCGCAGGGATGATGTCCCGAATGGCAGCCGAAACCTGCCCGATTTCCAGTTCGCCTTCGTCTAACTCGCCCTCGAAGATGCCCTTCTTCGCGCGGCCTTTGCCGAGCAGGGCAGTCAGTTCTTCCAGCGAAGCGCTTCGGGCTTCTGCCGTTGCTACGTCCGCATAAAATTTGTTTTTGAGCAACCGCACGGGCGTGTGTTTTTTGAGCGTCAGTACGGTGTCGCCTTCGGCTGCTTCGACCACGCGCTGTTTGAAGCGCTCGTGGGCGGATGACTCCCGACTGACGGCAAACCTCGAACCGATCTGCACGCCCTCCGCGCCCAATGCTTCCATGGCCAGCATGGCTTTGCCCGAAGCAATGCCCCCCGCAGCGATAACAGGGATGCGCACCGCCTCGCACACCAACGGCACCAGGCACAGCGTGGTGGTCTCTTCGCGGCCGTTGTGGCCGCCCGCCTCAAAGCCCTCGGCCACCACCGCGTCTACGCCCGCCTGTTCGCTTTTCCTGGCAAACCGGGCACTGCTCACCACATGCACGACCACAATCCCGTTGTTTTTCAGAAAGCCGGTCCAGGTGGCCGGGTTGCCCGCAGACGTGAACACGATGGAGACCCCCTCCTCCACGATGATTTGCATGATCGCATCGATTTGAGGATACAGCAACGGCACATTTACTCCAAACGGCTTGGCCGTGGCAGCCTTGCATTTCTGAATGTGTTCGCGCAGCACGGGTGGGTGCATCGAGCCGGCACCGATCAGGCCCAGGCCGCCCGCATTGCTCACGGCCGAGGCCAGCCGCCAGCCACTGCACCATACCATCCCCGCCTGCACAATGGGGTACCTGATGTTGAATAACTCCGTGATCCTGTTGCCCATAAACCTTACGCGAAAATGGTTAAAAGTAATGCTTCTATGGGGCTGAAAATCTGACCCTTACAAAAAGGTTCAAATTTTTGCCGGGGAAAGTTGTCCACAAAAAAGGCTATGTCGAAATTCCCTTTAAAAAATTGATTATCAGTACTTTGATGGGTAACAAAGCGGTAATGTGGACAACCCCCTGGTTTTGTGGAATTCTATTTTGGCCCGATTTGTGCCATTTTCTAACCACTTGAAAAAGACGATTTTATACACCGAAAGGTACATGCCCTTCTCCGTTTATATAAAAGCGTTAGAATGGTCCAACTTCACGCCTCCATCTTCGTATCCCCTTTCACACATGAAGTACCTGCTTGCCTTTGTCCTGACGTTTTCTGTTTTTGCCCTGCGTGCCCAAACAGCCCAACTCGTTAAGGTCGACCAACTCAAACAATTGATCGAAAAACCGTCCGACCAAATCCAGGTTATCAACTTTTGGGCTACCTGGTGCGCCCCGTGCATCAAAGAAATGCCCTTGTTTGAAAAACTGGGACAATCCCGGCCCGATGTGGCCGTTACGCTGGTGAGTGTAGACTTAGACCTGGATCGGAACCCGGCCAAAGTGCATAAATTTGTGGAGCGGAAAAAACTAACATCCACCGTGTACATCCTGGACGAAAAAGATCCCAACGTATGGATTGACGTGATCGAAAAAAGCTGGCAGGGCGCCATCCCCGCCACGCTGATCGTTAACACCAAAACCGGCAAGCGCACCTTTGTGGACAAAGAACTGCACGAGGGCGACCTCGAAAAACTGATCGATCAAGTAAGATAAACCAAACAGAAAAAATAAGAACCATGAAAAAAGTACTCTCCCTGTTGGCGGTGGCTGCGCTGTTGGTGGCGGCCGCACCTGCAAAAGATGGCTACGAGGTAGGCGACAAAGTAGCTGACTTCAAACTGAAAAACGTGGATGGCAAGATGGTATCGCTGGCCGATTTCAAAACGGCCAAAGGATTCATTGTGATGTTCGACTGCAACACCTGCCCGGTGAGCAAAGCGTACAACGAGCGCATCCTGGCATTGAACAAGAAATACGCCTCGCAAGGATTTCCCGTGATTGCCATCAACCCAAACGACCCCAGCGTGTCTGCGGGCGATTCGTTTGAGAAAATGGTGGACTATGCCAAAAAGAAAGGGTATGACTTCCCTTACCTGGTGGACGAAACCCAAAACGTGGCTAAAGCGTTTGGGGCCACGAACACCCCGCATGTCTTTGTGCTCACCAAAGACCTCACCGTGGCCTACATCGGCTCCATCGACAATAGCCGCGATGCGGGCAATGTGACCAAAAAGTATGTGGAAGAAGCGGTGGACGCCTTGCTGGCCGGCAAGGAAGTGCCCACACCCAAAACCAAGGCGGTGGGTTGCACCATCAAGTGGAAGCCCGCATAATCAAACGATAACCGTTGCTCCGATACCAAACCGGCTGGCCAAAACTTGGCCAGCCGGTTTTTTTATGGGGTACCCGCAATCCGTTACATGCTCAGTATTTCCTCCACATACTCGCGCGAATTGCTCAACCGAGGCACCTTGTTCTGCCCGCCCAGTTTACCACGTTTTTTCATCCAATTGTAAAAGGTGCCCTGGCCCACGCTGTGAATGGTGGGGGCTATCAAGGCCACATCGTGCTGCCGCTTGGAATCGTAGTCAGAGTTTACTTTTCGTAGCGTATCATCCAAGATGGCCGTAAACTGCTCCATGTTGGTAGGCTTTATCTTGAACTCGATCACCCACTCATGGCCCCCGCGCTGGCTGCGCTCCAAATACCGCGGGGCAGCCGTAAAGTTATCGATGACGGCACCCGTCATCTCGCATGCGTGCGCGATGGCCGTCTCCGCATTTTCAATGATGATCTCTTCGCCAAAGGCATTGATAAAATGTTTGGTGCGGCCTGAAATACGGATGCGGTAAGGCGATTTGCTGGTAAACTTCACCGTGTCGCCAATATTGTATCGCCACAAGCCGGCATTGGTGGTAATAACCATCGCGTAGTTTTTTCCAATTTCCACCTCTCCCAGGGGCACTGTTTCAGGATACTCTTTGTCGGCATCTTCTACCGCGATAAACTCATAAAACACACCATAGTCCAACATGAGCAACAAGTCTTCAGAGTCTTTTTGGTCTTGAATACCGAAAAAGCCTTCGCTGGCATTATAGGTTTCCCAATAGCGCATGTGATCGCTGGGAATGATACTTTTGAACAAGTTGCGATACGGCTTAAATGCAACTGCGCCATGGAAGAAGACTTCCAGATTGGGCCAGATTTCCAGGATGCTGCTTTTGCCCTTTGCCTCCATGATGCGCTGCAACAGCAGAACTGTCCACGTGGGCACCCCGGCAATGTGTGTCACGTTCACGTCAGCGGTTTCGCGCGCAATCTGTTCGATCTTCTCCTCCCAGTTGTCCATCAGGGCCGTTTCCAAACTGGGGGTGCGAATAAACTCCGCCCACGGGGGCAGGTTTTGCATGATCACGGCCGAGACATCGCCATACCGCGAAGAAGAGGTGGGGTCGTATTCGTTTACTTGATAGCTTCCGCCTATGCCCAACCCCTTGCCGGTGAACAGTTGGGTGTCCGGATAATTGGTGATGTACATGGAGTACAAATCTTTGCCCCCTTTGAAATGGCAGTCCTCCAAGGCCTCGGGCGACACGGGGATGAACTTGCTGCGGGCGTTGGTCGTGCCAGACGATTTGGCGAACCACCGCACTTCGCTGGGCCACAAAATGTTTTGTTCGCCCCGCATTTGGCGGTCGATGTAGGGAAAGAGTTGTTCGTAGGTGTGGATGGGTATCCTGCGCCTGAAATCCTCGTAGTTGACCAAGTCGTCAAACGAATAGCGTTGACCAAACTCGGTGTAGCGGGCCGTGGCGATGAGCTTTTTCAGAAGTTCGTCTTGCACATCCAGCGGGTATTTCATGAAGAGCTCAATCTGGTGGATTCGCTTTTTCATGACCCAGGTAAGGATGGAGTTGAGGATTTGCATGGGTTCAGGTTGGCGTCAAAAATACGCCTACCGGACGGCACGGCAAAAAGTGTTTGAACCGCCCCAGCGGGCTGTGCTAGCGGTCGCGCTGGGCCGCTTTGAATCGCGCATAGATTCTGCGCCCTTCTTGAAACGACAGGTAAGGCACGCCCCGCGCATGATTTTCTACACTCACCCTGTACATGGCTTGCCAATGGCGCACCAACACGCCAAGCGCTGTCCACAACGAAAAACCGGGTTGATAGATGTGTGAAGGCTCAGCACCGCAACCATTTAACTCCACAATCTTCACCCGACCCGCCTGTAGGTCTTGCACCGAGGCGCAGCGCAAATCGAAGCGGCCAAAATAAAAACCATTGATCTGTTTGGCGATGGCATCAAACGACTGGTGGAGCCGGTCGGTGATCAGGTGGTTGGCGTTCAAAAACGTGGTGCCCAGGCAATGGTTGCCGATGGAAACCAACTCTTTCTGGTGACCTGCGGGCAGAACCTCGTCCCAGTCCCGGGTGTATTTTTTTTTCAATATCTCCCATTGCAACACGGCCCTGTCGTTTTGACGAACCAACTGGGCCAGTGTATGCTTGCCATCGCCTACAACCGACAAAAACGTTTTACCAGTAATCGAGACAACGCGGCCGTTTTTTTCGCTGGGGTAGCGCACATAGAAAACGCCAAACTCAAGCGGCAGGGTCACACATTCCTGGATGATAAAATCAAGGCGTATGTCGCGGAGGTAATCCTCCACTTCGGTAGGGTTGTGAATGCGCCTGACCATCCAGCCGCGCTCGCCCAAATCAGGTTTAAATATGACGGGAAACACCAGGCCCGCGTGCCGCAGGGTTTCGATCACCGCTTCCGCGGAAGCGGGAAAAGCGATGCGCACGGTTCGGGGTTTTACTTCGTCTGGGATTTTTTCGAGCACATCAAATTTTGATTCGCCCATCATGCCGCCCGTGGGAATGGACGGGTTAGATGCCGAGAAATAAAACAGCGAGCCGCTGCGCACGGCATTTACGAGCCACAGCAGAAACAAGGGCGCCTGCAAAATGCCAAAGGGCCAGTACTCCCAATGCCACACTTTGATGCGAAAGCGGTGAAACCAGGTAGGCGCCAAGCGAGCGGATTAAGAAGCAGCACCGGCCACCCGCTGCTGGTGGCGCAGGGTAGAAACCGCCACGCCAAAATCGAGCGGCACGTGGATGTACGGGGCCACTTCGCGCAGGCCTATTTTCATGATGGCCATGTGGTGTACGGCATGTTCGATGTTATAGGTCAACTCGCGCAAGTAGTTGGTGGCAATCGGCACAGCCGTTTCGCTGTCGGTCTGATAGGCCACCTCCAACATCAGGGGCTGGTCATGACGCTCGGTGGTCACAAAGGCGCGGATGCGTTCAATGACTTCGCTGGCCAGCAGGCGGTCTTGCTCAATCACGCGGTCGTGGCCGCGCTTGTCGTAGTTGACCACCCCCACGGCCAGGCCGTGTTCCAAACAAGTAAAAAACTCCAACGTGTGCCGCAAATGCTGCCCAATGGAAACAGACCCGAGCGAGCGGGCCGGCTTTACGAAGTCTTCGTCCGAAAGTTGATTTACTACACGCGCCAACTGTAGCAAAATGGTATCACATGCGTGGATGAGTTGCATAATCTTCACTAAGCCATGTCAAATGTACTAAAAACGCATATACGAAAGCGGGTTTGGCGCGGATTGACAATTGCGCCAGCGGTCGGTAATGCGGGGCCAAAGGTAGAATCCGCGCACCCGACCAAAATGTCGGACAGCCAACAAAAGTCAGGCTTCCAGCAGTTCGTTGAGAAGGCTCCACACCAACTCGGGCTCATACCCTTTGCCGATGGCAAAGCGCGCCACCCTGTTTTTGCGCGCATAGGAGTTGGTCGCGGGCGTGGTTTTGAGTTTTTGGGCAAGCAGGGCGCGGAGCGTTTGTGTATAGTCGCGGGGGTCCACTTCTTTGAGGCCGCGGGCGATGCACGTTGACGAAAGACCCCGTTGTTGCAATTCGCGCTCGATTTTCAGCCGCCCCCATTTTTTCATCCGGAACTTGCCGCCCGCAAAGGCTTTGGCAAACCGCTCCTCGTTCAAAAAACCCTCGGTTATGCAGCGGGTGAGCAGTTCTTCCACTTCGTTTTTGAACAGGCCGTAGGAATACAGTTTTTCTTTTACCTCGCGGTGGCTGCGCTCCTGGTAGGCACAGTAGTGTTGAATTTTAGCCCACGCTTCGGTGGGTGGCAGCCGCTTCTTGAGCCATGAGCTGCCATCCGTCATGCGCGAGCGTCCGTGGATTCAATAGACCGGCCCAACTTTTTTTTCTTGAATTCAGACAAAACAGCTTTTAAGTGCTCCAGATACCCCTGCTGATCTGTCTGAAAATAGCGAGTCATTTTTTCCCGGGTTTCACGCATGTATTCCACGGCACGGAAGTTTGTTGTTGTTCTAGTTTTCATATGTGATTTCTCTAGGTGTTCGAATATCAATCAACGGATAACCCTGTTTGGCGTTGATGGCATTATACTGCCGAATACGAAAAAAGTTTACCATATGCTTAAAATTCCAGCTTAGCAGGCTGTCCACGTGAAGTACGCTCGCTATGGCGATGTGCTGGGCATCGGCATGAAATTTCGCGGGGAGCGCCCCATCGCGCACATAACAATCGGCCAAAGCCAATTGTACGGGCGTAATGGATACAAGTTCAAGCTGAGAGTCTGGTATTGACGTGGGCAAATCCCGAACATATGGGGGTGCATTTTGCAGTTCGGCCAAAGTCACATCCGACAAAACAAGCTTATAAAGACCCTGCCTGGCGTTGGCAAATAAGGGTTCAGTCCATTCGGCAAATTCAGCATCTTGAATACCACCCCACACGGAAGTATCTACGTAAAACCGCATGCCTAAAGATAGAAAAAATCATTCCAATCGCGCGCGAACCCGGATCACGGCTATGCTACTTGATCAACCCCTTTGCCTTCAAAATATTCCCCACAAACTTGCGCTCGTTGTCGGTGTTGAAGATGCGGAAGGGAAGGTGTATCAGTTGCGCTTTGCTCAGAAAGAGCACGTAAAAGTCCTTGCCAGCCGTGGCGCGTTTGATTTGGTCCCACTTGATGGGCATGCCCTCGCGCGCGCTCACTTTCATCACAATTTGCTGGCTGGTGATTTCATACGAATACCGCTCAAACAGCATTTTGCCTTGCTCCAGTTGCGTCACGCCATAAAACTGGATCCACCAAAAAAGCAGGTACAGTCCCGCCCCCAGCAGCGCGCCAACAAACCACCAGACGCTGGGCAGCCAAATGGCAGGCAAACAGAGCCCCACCACAATGAGCCCCACCCACCACTGCTGGCGCAGCACGCTTTTGAGGGCCATGCTACGGTATACATTTTTCTCCAGGCGGTAATTTTTGGTGCGTACTAACATAGGTTATCTGTAAAAGCGGTGCAAAAATAGAATCCTTTCGTAGAATACCGCACAGCCGGTTTCTTTTCAGCCCCTCCCGCCAAAAAAGGCTGTCATCCTGTCATTTGCCCCGCCTTGGAACACCTTTTGAGTACCCCCTTCGCGCAAAACGCAGTACGCTACATCCACCGAACAAATACCATTATGGCAGCAACGACCGAAAAAGGCACCATTTCCATCCACACGGAGAACATTTTCCCCATCATCAAAAAATTCCTGTATTCCGACCATGAGATTTTTTTGCGCGAACTGGTGAGCAATGCGGTGGATGCCACCCAGAAATTGAAAAAACTGGCCGCCTTGGGCGAGTTTGCAGGCGAAGTGGGCGAAACACGCATCGAGGTATCCTTTGACAAGAAGAAAAAGACCATCACCGTAAGCGACCGGGGTATCGGCATGACGGCCGAGGAAATCAAAAAATACATCAACCAGATCGCGTTTTCGGGAGCCACCGAATTTGTGGAGAAATTCAAAGACAAGGCCGATGCCAAAGACATCATTGGCAAGTTTGGCCTGGGGTTCTATTCAGCCTTTATGGTGGCCGACAAGGTAGAAGTGATCTCGCGCTCGTACAAAGTGGAGGCCCACGAGGCCGCCCGGTGGGAGTGCGATGGATCTACCGAGTTTGAACTCGAGATCACCCAAAAAGAATCGCGCGGCACCGATGTGATCTTGCACATCAACAAAGACTCGGAAGAATTTTTGGACGAATGGCGCCTGAAAGGCATTTTGGAAAAGTACGGCAAATTCCTGCCGGTTGAGATCAAGTTTGGCACCAAAGAGGAAAGCGTTGAAGACGGCACCGACAAAGAGGGTAAACCGAAATACAAAACGGTTACCAAAGATCGCATCATCAACAACACGCGGCCGCTGTGGACGCAATCGCCCAACGACCTGAAGGACGAAGAATACCTGGCGTTTTACAAGGAACTGTATCCTTTTGCGGAAGACCCACTCTTTTGGATTCACTTAAATGTCGATTATCCGTTTAACCTGACGGGAATTTTGTATTTCCCCAAGGTGAAAAACGATTTTGAATTACAGCGCAATAAAATTCAGTTGTACAGCCGACAGGTATTTATCACCGATGAAGTAAAAGATGTGGTGCCCGATTTTCTGATGTTGCTGCATGGCGTGCTCGATTCACCCGATATTCCCCTCAACGTATCGCGCAGTTACTTGCAGAGCGATGCCAACGTGAAAAAGATCAGTCAGCACATCACCAAAAAAGTAGCGGACAAACTGGCTGAGATGTTCAAAAAAGACCGGGCCGCCTATGAGAAAAAGTGGGACGACATTGGGGTGTTTGTGAAATACGGGTTTATTAGTGATGAGAAATTCAACGAAAAGGCAAAAGACTTTGCCCTGCTGAAAAACACCGAAGGGCAGTACTTTACGCTGGACGAATACAAGGAGAAGGTAAAAGACATCCAGGCCGACAAAGACAAACAAACCGTTTATATCTACACCACCGATGCCGGCAAGCAAGATGCCTTTGTGCAATCAGCCAAAGGTAAGGGCTATGACGTACTGCTGATGGATGGCGTGCTCGACAGCCACTTCATCAGCAACCTGGAGCAAAAGCTGGAGAAGACGCAACTCAAGCGCGTGGACAGCGACACGGTGGACAAGCTGATTGCCAAAGATGATGCCATGGCCAGCGTGCTGAGCAAAGAAGAAGAGGAGAAAGTGAAAACGCTGTTTGAAAAAGCCATCAACAACAAAGCGATGACCGTCACGGTGGAGTCGCTTTCGCCTGAAGAGCTGCCGGTGGCCATCACCATGAGCGAGTGGATGCGCAGGATGAAAGACATGGCGCGCACCGGAGGTGGTGGGTACGGGTTCATGGGCACCATGCCCGACAGCTACAATGTGGCTGTGAATGCCAACCACGGCATCGTACAAAAAATGTTGAAAGCCGAAACCGAAGAACAGCAACTAAAACTGGCCAAGCAAGCCTATGACCTCGGGTTGCTCTCGCAAAATATGCTCACCGGAGCTGACCTGACGAGCTTTATCAAGCGAAGTGTGGAGTTGGTGTCGTAACCATACCGGCATTTCGAGGTATCAGTCAAGGCCCGCGGCTTCCGCGGGCCTTGACTTTTGGTAGTTGTGCCATGCGCTGGGTGCCTGTTCAAGTAGAATATCCAAAATGACTTGTTGCAGCCTTCAGCAGCCCTATCGCTTAAACAAAAAGGGACGGAATGGCCCGCAGGGCTTAACGATCGCGCCAAAATCCCCGTTGAATGGATATAAATGCCTACGCGATGAAAACCTACCTGACCGCCTTGCTCTTGTTGTTTTCGCTGCCCGGGGTTGCGCAGCTCGCCAGCCGCCCCGCATGGGTTTCATCCAAACCGCTCGAAGAAGGGTACTACACGGGCATCGGGCAAAGCAGTAAAAAGCTCAATGACTATGTGGGCGCTGCCAAAAAAGATGCGCTGCAAGACTTAGTGAGCGACATACGCATTGCCATCAGCAGCACCTCCATCTTAAACCAAATCGACAAAAACTACCAGTTCAAGGAGGAGTACGAACTGAACATCAAGACCATGGCGGCTGATGAGATTGAAGGTTTTGAGCGTGTGGCCACCTTTGAAGATGACGAAACCCATTGGGTGTATTATAGGCTCAGCAAAGCGAAGTACCAATCGCAAAAACAACAGCGTTTGGCCGATGCCAAAAGCATGGCGCTCCAGTTTTTTGACAAAGCGGTGGCGGCTGAGCAAAGTAACGCTATTGCCACAGCCATCGACTTTTACTTCCGCTCGTTGCTCACGCTCAAAGATCATTGGGGCGAAAACATTGAGGCCACGTACCAGGGCAAACCGGTTTTTTTGGCGGTGGAAAGCTATGCCCGGCTACAACAGTTGTTGGATCAAATAAATATACGGCCTGCCGCCTCGTTTATCCGCCTGACCGGAAACACCAACGGGCGCATGGCATTCACCATCGCCAACACCGCGCGCCCGCTGGCCAAAATTCCGGTACTGTTGACATCTGCTCCGCAGCGCATGGCTCCTACCACCTACACCAGCGATGAGAAAGGCGAAGTGATGGCCTTGTTCACCCCCAACGTGTGGAGCGCCAACACCCGCGAAGCCGAAGTAATGCTGGACTTGAAAAGCTTTGCCCGTGCCAGCTCGGAAGAACGGTTTTATGACTACCTCATCCGCAGCCTTCGGGTGCCCTCGGTGAAGATCGCGGTGGAGGTCGCTGCCACTACCGGCCGCATGCAACCCACGGGCGATTACTTTCCCTTCTTTTCGGGGTTGGTCTATGCCGATTTTGAAAACGCCCCGCGCTACACGTACAAGAACTTGCGGCTGGTGCCGCTGCGCATGCGAGAGGGCTTCAAAGAGGCAGTCGGCAACATGGGGTACTATGTTTCGTTGCACCAGGCGATGCTCAACAATCAAATCGCCATCACGGAGGCCAGCACCGGGGGCACGGTGAACACCTTGATCGGCCGCAATCTCTCGAGCGACACGTTGTTTTTGATGTCGGGTGAAATTCTGCAAGGCGGCAAGCAAGACCGCGTCATTGCGCGCGACATGCTGATACCCCCGGGCGAAGGGCGCGTGCGCATACCCGTGTTCTGCGTGGAACAGGGCCGCTGGAAGTATAAAGGACAAGCCAACGACCAGAAGTTTACCGAGTACTACGGCATGGCCAACGAACATCTGCGCGACATCATAGACCACCGCCAAGGCCAGTCGCAAGTGTGGGATGAAGTATCCAAGAGCAACAAGCGCGATGGGGTGAGCAGCAGCACGGATGCCTACACCGACCACGCCAACAACCGCGCCTTCCGCAGGCTGGAGCAGGAATACGTTGATTTTTTTCTGAACGTGTTTGCCAACGATCCAACCGTGATAGGCGTGATGGCCGTAACCGGCAACCGGGTAGAGGGGGCCGACCTCTTCATCAACAGCGGGTTGTTTCAGCAGGAGTTTCAAAAGCTGATCTACTCGTACATAGACGAGGCCGTGACCTACGGAGCGCCCTTGACTGTTCGGCAAAACATCCTGGACGAGTATATCAACAATCTGTTGGATGTATCGCGCCAAGCGGATTTCATTGACCAGCGCGGCCAGGCCTTTCGCAAAGGCCAGCAGGTGATCCATATTTCCGTGTATTAAAACATACGTTTCATCGTGCCGCTTTCGTTATTTTCGCGGTATGCGAGCGGTACTTTTTGCAATGGCAGGCATGTTGGCAGCGGGGGCAGCCGCGGCCCAAGAGGGTAACGAGCCCAAGGTGCAGGAGGGTCAGTTTACGTTTGATACCGACAAACCGTTTACCGTGCTGGAACTCTACCAGGATACCGAAGAGCCCATCGTCACCAAAAAGAAGAAACCACGCAAGAAGATTTTTTACGGCATCAAGACACGGAAACGATTTTCGCGCGTAGGCTATGACGACAATGCCGTGCTGGAGCTTTTCTATGTCCTGAAAAAGCCGGAGGCACCCAATACCTTTGCCCGCGACATTTACTGGTATGAATTCAAAACACGAAAAATCCGCAAAACAACCCTCGCGGGCTTTCGCACGGACCGCGGGGTGCTTTTGCATGGCCCCTACAAAAAAATGCAGGGCGAGGTGACGCTGGAGGAAGGCGTCTACTTCAAGGGGACCAAACACGCGCGTTGGGTGCGACATAACCGCCAAGACCTGCTCGAAGACAAGGAGAAATACTATAAGGGGTGGCCCAAAGAATCCATCGTGACGTATTACGATCCCGTGGAGAAAAAGAAGATCAAAGAGATCACCCCCATCGAGTATGGTGAGAAAGAGGGCTTCTACTATCTGTTTCACGAAAACGGACAGATAGCCGTGATGGGCGAATACCGCTGGAATGAACGCGTCAACGACTGGATTGAAAACTATCCCTCCGGGAAGCGCAAGCGCATCATCTCCTATCCTAAAGAATCGTTTGCCAAAAACGCCAAGCCCTACATTCGCAAGGAGTGGGATGAGACCGGGGCGGAACTCTTTTCGCGGTAGCGCGTGTCAGGCGGCCAACGCCACCTTCAGAAACCCGGTTTTGAGAGCCTGCAACCAAAGCACGTTAAGCCGCTGGTGGGCTTCGGGGTGCAGAGGCTCAAGTTGCGTGACAAACCGCGCCAACACCGGGTACAGCGTGAAGAAGCTTTCGGTTGGCGTGCCGCCTTGCAGCAGACAGTTTTCCTCGCCTTTGGCTTGATCCTCGGCCAAGTCGGTGACATCGTCCAGAAAGAGCAATAGCGGCATGACCGACTCCCACGTGTGGTGGAGCAAGGCGAAATCATCGCTGATTAGCGCGGTGGCGTACAAAAACGTGTTGGCGCGTGCCAGCGCGGTGAAGGCGGGAGGCACTTCGCGAAACGGCCGCCCGACCAATTGTTGCTCAATTGCCAAGATGCGTGCAGCGCTTACGCCACGCGCGGCCAGCGTTTGCCGGCAGGTGCGCAGGTGGGCAGTATAGGGCTGTTCGCCAAACTCAAAGCGCGCCACGCTGTCGAGTATTTCTTCTACGGCCGTCAGGTGCGTTTCGGCCAACAGGGCCTCGGTTGGCACCCCCTGGCGGATCAGCAGGTCGTAAAAAAGTGGCATAAAGAAATATCCCGGATAATCCGAGATATACTCTTTTTGGCCCCGCCAGTAAGCATTGTGGGGAGGGACTTGACGCTTTACTATGCAGTCGATATCCATGGCAATGAGTGTTACTCAATCACCTTTTCCATCGTCCGGGGGATACCACCAGCCCCATTTCACGTCTTCTACTTTCAGAGATGTGGTTTGGCTGTGTATTGCCAAAGTCTCACGAATTCCCTCGAATACGGCTTGGCGATCCTCTTTCGAAAGTTTTGCCAGCGATTCTAACGCTCGTTCAATTTTTAGTGACATATCTGCTTTTTGTGAGCTACAAACCAAATACTTTTCCGGGGAGCATTTTTTTGAACTTTGGCGAAAACACTACACGATTATTACGTCAATTTTTTAATTGAGGGATTCTCGTTTGATTTGTGGAGAATATGAGCGGCTTAAACGAGTTTTCGCAGAGACGGCAAATGGCTGGCCGGGTGTACTGGGTCACGTTTGCTGTTTTAATGCTACACTTCGCGCTAACGTTCATACTATACCAAGACCCGTTCTCCTCAATCCTCGCTACTGACAACGTAGTGCCGATCGTTGCTCTCGTGGTCTCAGGGACGTGCATTAAACTGAACCGGACCCGTTTTTGGGGGGTATCCAGAATCGTTTTTTTAGCAACTTGGATATTTATCGTTAATATTTTCCCGGTTATTTTTTTAGGTGTTTGGAAACCTGCGTACGTTATATATCCTATCCTTTGCTTAGCATCTACGTTGATGGTGCACCTACTTTTCTCAATCCATGCGGAAAGAACTTACTTTTTTAGCTCATTGGCGATTTGCTTCATAATGTCAGTTTTTTCATTTGACTTTTTGAAATACTATGATAAAAATCAATTCTACAATGATTTAGGCTTTCATCTTGAGAGCCTTCGGAATCTGAATATCGTATTTTGGGTTTTTTTGAACTTGATGTTGATTTCCTTATACCGTGTTTTGCGATCCGCCAACGAGGAGATTCAACTCAAAAATCAAGAAATAGAAAAGCTGAACCAGGATTTACAGGCAAAAGTCAATGAACGTACCCAACAATTGCAAGAACGCAACCAACGCCTGCAAGCCTATGCCTACACCAACGCCCACATTTTGCGCGCACCCCTGAGCCGGATTCTCGGGTTGCTTAATCTGATGTACAAATCCGAAGACCCGGAAGAAGCCAAGAAAATCAAGCAACACCTCGAGGAGTCGGCCCGGGAATTGGACAACGTGATACGGCAAAGCTCGGCAGAGTTGGAGCGAAATACCGACAAGTAAGCTGATCGGCAGAAAAATCGGATTCCAGTGCTATCCGCCCCTGGCTCATACGGCAAAGGAAAACGTCTTCTTATAGTCCAGCGGTGTCAGGCCGGTGTATTTCTTAAACACGTGGCGGAAGTACCCCTGGTCTTCGTACTGGTTTTTTAACCGGTTGTCAAAATAGACAAAATAATACTCGGCAATCAGGCGCCCCAGCTTGTCGCCCTCAGCCAGATTGCCATAGCCCCACTCAATGGATTGGCGCGACAGCACGACTACCTCTGTATCCTCTACCGCCTGGATGCCGTTGGTAGCGGGGCTCTGCAGCATAAAGCTCGTATAGTCACAGATGAACTGATTTTCGAGCGAAAAGTGAATGGTGTGCTCTTCCCCCGTGTGGGCTGCTATCACGCTGCGGGTGATGCCCTTCACGATAAAAAAAATATCGTTCGCCACAGCCCCCTGTTCGGCCAGAAAGGACTTCGCGGGAAACGTTTGGGTAGCGCAGCGCGACAAAAACTCCGCGCCCTCCGCATCCGTGAGGGAAATCATTTGGCGGATGGCCGTGGCCAACGCTGTGGCATGAGGATTTTTCATATTCTATCAAACAGGGCCCCAACTTTTTGGTTCACGGGCATGGTAGGTTGGGCGCGTCCCGCCAAACGAATGTATGGCGACTGAGCGGGCAACAATTATCTTTGCTCCCTTTATCACTGGTAGCATGGCCGCAGCAGGCGCAATGGACACCCCTCTCATGAAGCAGTACAGCGCCATCAAGGCGAAGTACCCGGGTGCGCTGTTGCTCTTTCGCGTGGGCGATTTCTACGAAACCTTCGGGCAAGATGCCATCACCGCCAGTCAGGTGCTCGACATTACGCTCACCAAACGGGGCAATGGCTCCGCCTCCGAGATCGAGCTGGCGGGCTTTCCGCACCATGCGCTCGATTCGTATTTGCCCAAACTCGTGCGGGCAGGCCACCGCGTGGCTATTTGCGATCAGCTCGAAGACCCGCGCTTTGTAAAAGGGATCGTGAAGCGCGGAGTGACCGAGTTGGTAACACCAGGCGTTTCGTATAACGACAATGTGCTGGAGCGCAAACGCAATAACTTTTTGTGCTCGCTCTATGCCGGCAAGCAGTTTGGGGTTTCTTTTCTCGACATCAGCACAGGCGAATTCTATTGTGCGCAGGGCAACGAAAGCTACATCCTGAAATTGTTGCAAAGCCTGGGCCCGGCCGAGGTAATCTTCAGCAAGGCCCATCGCGATAAGCTGGAACCACATCTGGGCGAAGACCATGCCACCTTTGCGTTGGATGATTGGGTTTATGCGTTCGACTATGCCCACGATAAACTTGTCCAGCAATTCAAGACCTCCACGCTGAAGGGCTTTGGTATCGATGGGATGGATGAGGCGATCATTGCCGCGGGGGCCATCTTGCACTACCTCGAAGCCACCGAGCACAAAAACACACATCACATTGCGTCCATCGCCCGCATGGACGAAGAGCACTACGTGTGGCTCGACAAGTTCACGATCCGGAACCTCGAACTGGTAAACGCACAGCATGAAGGGGGCGTGCCACTGTTGCAGATTCTCGATCAAACCGTAACGCCCATGGGCTCGCGCCAGCTCAGACGCTGGATGGTGCTTCCGCTGAAAGAAAAGGAAGCCATTGACGAGCGGCTGGAGATCGTGGATCATCTGTATCAGCAACCGGAAGTAACCGAGACCATCACACATCAATTGAAGCAGGTGGCCGATCTGGAGCGCCTCATTTCCAAAGTGGCGGTGGCACGCATCAACCCGCGCGAGCTGTTGCAGTTGAAACGATCGATGCAGGCGATTTTGCCGGTGAAAGACCTGCTGGCTGCGCAATCGTCTGTCGGGTTGCAAAAGATAAGCGACCAGGTGCACCGCTGCGAATTCTTGCTGGACAAAATCGAAAAAGAACTTAAGGACGATGCGCCCATGCTGCTGCACCAAGGGGGCGTGATCAAAGACGGAGTAAACAGCGAGCTGGACGAACTGCGCCAACTGGCTTTTTCCGGTAAAGACTATCTGTTGCAGGTACAAAAACGCGAAATCGACCGCACGGGCATTAACTCACTCAAGATCTCGTACAACAAAGTGTTTGGCTACTACTTAGAGGTGAGCAACGCCAACAAAGACAAAGTACCGGCCGACTGGATTCGCAAGCAGACACTGGTGAATGCTGAGCGTTACATTACCGAAGAGCTGAAAGTGTATGAGGAGAAAATCCTGCATGCGGAGGAAAAGCTGAGCGTGATTGAGCAGCGGCTGTTTGCCGAGTTGGTGCGCCACACCAGCGAGTTTGTAACACAGATTCAGCAAAATGCCCGCACGGTGGCGGTGCTGGATTGCCTACTTTCCTTTTCGCTCATCGCCCGCACCCACCGCTACGCCAAGCCGGAGATCAGCGACTCCACGCGTTTGGCTATCAAAGCCGGCCGCCATCCGGTTATCGAAAAGCAACTGCCCGTGGGCGAAAGCTATGTGCCCAACGACATTTTTCTGGACACGGAAACGCAACAAATTTTGGTGATCACCGGTCCCAACATGGCGGGTAAGTCGGCCTTGCTGCGGCAAACGGCACTGATTGTGCTGATGGCGCAGGTGGGAAGTTTTGTGCCGGCCGAAAGTGCGGTGATTGGCCTGGTGGATAAAGTGTTTACGCGCGTGGGCGCGAGCGATAACCTCTCGCGGGGCGAGTCCACCTTTATGGTGGAGATGACCGAGACGGCCAGCATCCTCAACAACCTGAGCAACCGCAGCTTGATCCTGATGGATGAAATCGGGCGCGGCACCTCCACCTATGATGGCGTTTCCATCGCGTGGGCGATTGTGGAGTACTTGCACAATCACAAAGACGTGCGGCCCAAGACGCTGTTCGCCACACACTATCACGAACTGAATCAACTTTCGGATGACCTGCCGCGTGTCAAAAACTTTAACGTGAGCGTGAAAGAAGTGGGCGACAAAATCATTTTCATGCGCAAGCTGAAAGAAGGCGGCAGCGAGCACAGTTTTGGCATTCACGTGGCGCAACTGGCCGGCATGCCCAACCCGGTGGTGCTGCGCGCCAACGACATCCTCCATTTTCTGGAAAAAGAAAAGCGGCACGACAAGCGCAAAAGAAGTCTGGAAGAATTGCCGAAGCCGCAATTTCAGATGAGCCTGTTCGAAGCCGACCCCAAGATGAAAGAAGTGCACAATTTGTTAAGCAAAATCGACATCAACACCATCAGCCCGGTGGAGGCGTTGTTGAAATTGAATGAAGTGTTGGGAGTGTTGAAGCGATAGTGGAAGCTTCACACTGCTTTTTTGTTGGCAGTAGCAGGGTGCTTTTCTGCACACTTATTGGCTGGCTTTGGGTGTAAGCTGTATGTGCGGTAAATAGTGTGTGCAATTAACTTATTCAAACTTTTTATTTAAGAAAAGGACTTGAGACGGTCTCCAATCTGTCGCAAGTTTGTCTGCTAATTCAAGCCAGCGTTTTATTCTTTTATTAGGAGGAACAGATTCTCTCCAATATTCGACAAACAAAGCATCTTCCATTGTATGAGCAGCCTTTATCATTTCATCTTCAATATCTGCCAGTGCTCTATGGATATACAATCCTCCACGGTTACTGTCTGATGCCATTGCTACACTACCGGCTGAAAACAAATCTCTTGCTTGAGATGCCAATACTCCGTGATATGTTAATAGATACATTGCAACATCATTGTATTTGTTTTTAATTCGAGAACCTGCTACAATTTTTGGACAAAGTAATGATGCCTCTGCTCTCAATTTTCTTTTTTCGGATTGGGAAAGTTCTGTGTATAATCTAACCTGAATAGGTAACGAATGCTCTTGTTCAGGCTTTTCCTCTATCCACCATAGCCGTTCACCATCTTTTAATCTTGCCTTTGCGTACTCTCTGATATACCTCATTTTCTTTTCAATCGGCAGTACAGAAAATTCATCGTAAGAGATTCTCATTTGTTGAAACAACGAAGATTTGGCATCTATCTCTAATTCAAATCTGGGCACGTGAGATGTCCTAACATGAATTACGCAGTCTTGATATGATTGCCATTTTACTTCTGGTAAACCTCCCATTTTTCCGAATACAACGTAGATAAATACAACATCCTTGTTCCGGAATGTCTCAACTACGCTATTGGCAATACTTCTCCAAGTATCCTTTTCTGTGAATTTTACCTCTATTCCATATTCTCCGACAGCAATATCTGGGAATGCAAATGGATGCGGATTGTAGTCTATTTCAATTTTACTATCTGTGACAAGCGCTTGAAGTATGTCTCTTACTCTGTTTTCAAATATTTTTGATGAAGAAAATACTTTTTTTCTTGCCTCTTGTGTTAATTCTTGTACCAATCTGTCAAGAAGGTTTTCAAATTCCGTTTTAGTCATTTTACAAGAGGCAATTTTTTACTGATTGTGCAACGTGCCAAGCTAAAACAGGTGGAACAGCATTTCCAATTTGTCGCTCTGTTTCTCTTAGCTTAGATTCGAATATAAAATTATCTGGGAAAGATTGAATTCGGGCAGCTTCTCTCATGGATAATCTGCGAGGTAATGAATAGTGAAACTGAATATTTCCGTGGCATTCAGCCCTAATTGTAAAAGCGGGTTTCGTTGACAGTAATTTTCTTCCGCCTTGCTCTCCACTTTTTTTAGCCAAACTCCAAATATGATTTATCTGTTCATTTTGAGTTACCTTCTCTAAATCGTGAATTGCATCATAGCTTGTAAGCCAATTCTCTTTTTGTCTAATGGCTTTGGGAGGAACAAACGGCTTTACATCTTTTGCTGTACCCACGATAAAAACACGTTCTCTACTTTGCGGAACACCATAGTCTGCAGCATGATACAATTGATAACTTACATTATACCCCAACTCATTAAAATCATAAAGAATTTTATCAAGGGATTCTTTTCGGGTTTTTAATAACAATCCCTTTACATTTTCAGCAATGAAAACTTTAGGTTTGGTCATTTTTATTGCCTCAACCATATAAGTGTAAAGACTACTTCTATGTCCATTTATACCTAAGCCTTTTCCATTTATTGATATGTCCTGACATGGAAAACCACCAATCAAGACATCGGTTTGTGAAGGTAGTTTATTAATATAATCACGAATGTCTCCACAATGAATATTGCTGTCAATATTGCGAGAATAGGTTTTACATGCATATGGGTTAAGTTCATTAGCCCATTCAATTCTAAATGGATTTCTACTATACTCATTGCCAAAAATTGAAAACCCACCGATAAATCCTAAGTCCATTCCTCCACAACCGGAAAACAAAGAAACTACTGAAAACATCTTTGTTTCTTGTATCTGTCCCTCGGTTTTTCTTTGCGTTGGCTTTTGCTTGGTTTTTGTTGCCTCTGAATTATCAACAATGGTTAGGAAATCATCTAGCTCTGAATATCGCTTTCTTAGTGCTGTTGTCGCCATATCAATTAACCTTTACTTTTTTGAAATATTTTACTTTCTCTTCTGCAACTTTTAAAATATCCTTGGTATAGTCTTCTTCCATTATTTCATAAGCAATTTTGTCGCTTAAGAAAGAAACAAGTAATGGTTTTGGGTTAATTGAAAATAGTTGAGCTAGTTTCTCAACCATTTCTTTATTTGCACTACGTTCGTTTCTTTCAATTTTACCAAGAGTTGACGGGTCAATATCAAGATGCGCAGCAACTTTTCTAAGAGGTAAGCCACTTTCTTCTCTTAGCTTTCTTATTGTATCTCCAAAAGTTTCGTTTTGTGCCATAGATTTATATTGAGATATTTGTCAGGACAAATAATGTCCAAATATAATATATCCATTTATGAGACCTTCGCATTTTGTGATTTTTTTTCCTTTTTAATTGTCCTAATTGGTGGGTCTGAATGGATTTTGGCTCTTGCCATAGCTTTGGTGTCGCGGTGGCCCCGATAGCCCCAGGATGAAAGAAGTGCACGACTTGCTCAGCAAAATCGACATCAACACCATCAGCCCGGTGGAGGCGTTGTTAAAGCTGAACGAGGTATTGAGCGTACTAAAGAAATAAAAACGGCCAAACTGGCCCAAAATGGACTTCTCAAGTTACATTTTTGTAACTTACAACTTTGTAACTTACATTTATGCTACTTTTTGATAGGCATGGCGGAAAACCCATTTGTTTTTGGCAAAACGGTGAACGAATCTGATTTCTGCAACCGGAAAGAAGAGATCGCCTTCCTGCACCATCAATTTGCCACGAACACGAACACGATTCTCATCTCACCCAGGCGGTGGGGCAAGTCGTCACTGGTTGAGGAAGCGGCTCGCAGGTTTAGACAGAAGCATGTTCACTTCCTTTTTATCGACTTATTCAGATGCCGCACGCAGGAGGAATTTTATGAAGCGTATGTTGATGCCTGCTTCAAAGCGACCAACTCCAGATTGCAAGAGGCCGTTCAGTTCGCGACCAAATGGCTTAAGAATCTGGTTCCGCAGCTATCCTTTCAGCCAGATACTCAACATGAATTTTCAGTCAAATTTACCGCCAGCAGTGCCATCAGCGAAGAGGAAATACTAAACCTTCCTCAGTTAATCGCCCGAAAAAAAAACATCCGGTTGGTGATTTGTGTGGATGAGTTTCAGAACATTCAGCATTTTTCACACCCGGTTGAATTTCAACAGAAGCTGCGGAGCTATTGGCAAAGACAGCCGCTGGTTCATTATTGCTTGTACGGCAGTAAGCGGCACTTAATGACCCAGTTATTCGAAACCTCGGACCTTCCTTTTTATCGCTTTGGCGCGACCTACTACCTGAAGAAGATCGAACTTCATGAATGGATTCCCTTCGTGATAGGAAAGTTTGCAAAAACGGGCAAATCAATAAGCGAGAGCCACGTGGCAGTGCTCTGTGAGGCAATGGAGATGCACCCCTACTACGTGCAGCAGATCTTTCAAATTCTCTGGTATACTTCGGGCAAAAAGGTATCGGCAACGGACGTTGAAAAAGCCTTGGTGCGCCTTGCTCAACACAACGAATTGCAATTTCAGAAATTAGTGGAAGGGCTTACCACCTACCAGCTTAATTACCTGAAGGCCATTTGTTCGGGTGTAAAAAGTATTCACTCGAAAGAGTCGATTAAGACGTTTTCGTTGGGTAGCTCGGCCACTGTTCAACGTTCTATTCAGGCACTTTTGCAAAAAGATGTGATCGATACCCATCGGGAAGACGTCATGCTCGTTGATCCCGCGTTTAAATGGTGGCTCACCCACATTTTTTTTTGAGAAATGGGTACCCTATCAACCCACGAGGGAAAACTACGTTTGCGGCCAGCGAAAACGTGTGTACGTGATTGACGATTATCTACAGATTTTCAACTAGAGTGATAGCATGGGGACAAGTTTTTTTGTAGAATATTGGCAATTCTCCCCGGAATTTATGCGGGCACTAGGTAAAAAGCTATATGCTTTCGACTAACCGTAATGGCCATGACCATTTATTACAATCCGTGACAAACCCTGCGTGAGCACAGGCGTTTCTAAGGGCAAACAAACGTGAATTCATGAAAACAAACCTGCTTGTTCCCGCTGCCCTCATCCTTTTATGTTCGGGCTGTACGTCACTCACATCGGTCACCAACATTAGCGCGAACAACAGTTTTGTGCTAGGTAATAACCCTCATGGTTATTTTCGTGCCACCGTCAAAAATATTTCAGGGCACCCGTTGAAGCTCTACCAAAAGACTCTAACCGACAGTGTTCATTCAATGGTCATACTTAAGCCAAATGAGACCCTCCACGTATATGCCGACAAAAACACCGCTCTGATCGTGGAAAACGCTGCTAACCGGCCAGCCCAGGTAAGACTGGACGTGGGCGGAGACACTAATCTATCGATGGGGTATAAAAATTAGCCCTGTCTTGTTTGGGTTCAATAGGTTTTCCCGTGGCAACGCGAATTTCCACCACTAAATATGCCGGGAGGTGTTCGGTCACATCTCAAAGGTGCGGAACAGAGGGAGTAAACAATCTGCGTTTTGAACCCCCAGGGAACACGATAAAGTATGAATAATCGGCTAGCTAAACGTACTTTCACCATCCAAAATCATCACACTATGAAGCCGATCAGCACTCTTTTTTTAGTATTGCTCTCTGTGTTCGTTTGGGCACAGCCCGACACGCGCGTGGTTCGCCTCGCCAAGCTGGTGATCGACTCCGCGCAACTAGACAGTTACAACGCCTTGCTCAAAGAGGGCATAAACACCGCCATGCGCGAAGAACCAGGCGTGCTGACGCTCTATGCCGTGGCCGAAAAGGCCCGTCCCAACCACATCACCATTCTGGAAATCTATGCCAATCAGCAGGCGTATGAATCGCACATCAGAACGCCACACTTTTTAAAGTATAAAAATGGGACACGAGACATGGTGCAATCGCTCGAGCTGATCGACACCGTGCCCCTGGTGCCGACCATGAAGATAAAATGACCACCCGATAAGCCGCGAAAGGTCGCCCCACGGCTCCAATGGCCATTCATGCCTATGTTTTTCCTTTAAATTTGCATGTATTTTTAAAGTTAAACTTTAAATTTGCATGTATTTTTAAAGGAAAATGTACAAAAGGCTTCAAAAATTCTCAAAATCGGGCAGAAACAGCTTTTTTCTATGGGGCGTCCGGCAGTCAGGTAAAAGCACCTTATTGAAAGAGCGTTACCCGAATGCTCTGCTCTTTGATTTATTGTTGGGCGATGTGCACCGAAGGTTCCTCAATTACCCGGAGCAATTCCGAGAGGCCGTTCTCGCTTCCCATCCGGCTACGCCCGTGGTGGTTGACGAGATACAAAAACTACCGCAATTGCTGGACGAAGTTCATTGGCTGATTGAAAACAAAAAGTATCAATTCATATTATCGGGCTCCACGCCCCGTAAAATCACCAAGCAAGGTGTAAACCTGTTGGGCGGCAGAGCATTGCGCTACGAATTGTTGCCGCTCTCGTGTCGCGAGATACCCGACTTTGATTTGATGCGGGCACTTAACCAGGGGCTGTTGCCGCGGCATTACGATGCCAGCGATGCTGACCAACTGATTGCCGCTTACATCGGCAGTTATCTGGAAGACGAAATTATTGCCGAGACAAAAATTAGAAATGCCGAAACGTTTTCTCGTTTCATGGATAAGGCTGCGTTTTCGAATGGTGAGATTGTAAACTATACCAACATTGCAGCCGAGTGTGGGGTAAGCAGTCCAACCATTAAAGAATATTTTCATATCCTAAGCGAGACGATGATTGGCTATTTCCTGCCTTCGTTTCAGAAAAAGCCAAAGCGCAGAGTAGTGGGTAGTCCCAAGTTTTTCTTTTTTGACGTAGGCATTGTCAATTCATTGCTTAAGCGTAAATCGATTGAATTGGGCAGTGTCAATTTTGGTTTTGCCTTCGAGCATTTCATTTACCACGAACTTAAAACATACAGCAGTTACTCAGGCAAACACTATCTCATTTCGTATTGGCGCACGTCATCGCAATTCGAAGTGGATTTTATTTTAGGCGATCACGAAGTAGCGGTGGAAGTAAAAGCCACCGATAACGTAAATGCGCGGCACACCAAGGGCTTAAAAGCTTTTGCCGAAGAATACAACGTGAAGAAGAAGATTATTGTGAGTCGCGATCCGTTTAGCCGGAATCTGGAAGCTGGTATGACGGTTATGCCCTGGCGGGAATTTTTGGATGCACTTTGGGCAGGCAGCATTATTTAGAGGCCATCTCAAAAATAAATAGATGAACTCAGTCCAAAAGCTTCAAGAGTTCAAGAATCCATCTACTAAGGCCTCTGACGGCTTCTTTACCGCGGCCACCTGCCGTCCTAACGCCTCTGCCCCTATCTTTGAGATGGCTTCAAGGCATTAGGCGTAACCACTCCAAATCTTCTGAACGACTCAACCCCAACATTCTATCTTGCCAAAACAAACACACCCAATGTCACGCATCTTCATCACCGGTTCTTCTGATGGACTCGGACAGTTATCCGCACAATGGCTTATCAAACAAGGCCATCATGTGGTTTTACATGCCCGAAACCAAACCCGCGCCAACGAAGCCTTGCTCAAAACGTCCGGAGCCGAAGCGGTGGTTACCAGTGATCTTTCAAACATGGAAGAAATCAAAACACTTGTTCCCCAAGTAAATACGTTGGGCACTTTTGACAGCATCATTCACAATGCCGGAGTGTATGCAGCGAACCCAAAGGAAATTCTAACAGTAAATACCCTTGCGCCTTATTTGCTCACCTGTTTGCTTCACAAACCCAAACGCTTAATCTACCTTAGTTCAGGCTTACATAAACAGGGAAAAGTAAACCTGGAAGGCATCGCCAATGACCACATCAGTTACTCGGATTCGAAGTTGCATGTGTTAATGCTGGCTAAGGCCGTTGCCCGCAAGTGGCCAAGGGTGTATGCCAATGCCGTTGACCCCGGTTGGGTGCCCACCAAAATGGGTGGAAAAAATGCCCCCGATGATTTAGATAAGGGCTATGAAACACAAAGCTGGCTGGCGGTTAGTGACGATCCAGCGACCCACGTGAGCGGGCGGTATTTCTTTCATCAGAAGGAACGACCATACAATACACTGGCCGATGATGTGGACGCGCAAGAAGGATTATTGGCCACATTAGGTGAGCATACGGGGATTTTATTTCCTGCGAGTCGATGACCTGCCGTTTGAAAATGAGTTCCCCGCGTTACTCACTCCGCAAACTGTTTACCGGATTGGCCATCGCGGCTTTAATGGATTGATAGCTCACGGTCAGTAGCGTGATGAGCAGGGCGCCCATGCCGGCTGCAACAAAAATCCACCAGGCCATGTCGCTGCGGTATTGATACTTTTGCAGCCAGTTGCTCATCAAGTACCAGGCAAATGGCATCGCCACCACCAGCGAAATGCCCACCAATACAAGAAAATCTTTCGACAGCATGGCCCACAGGTTGGCTACGCTGGCGCCCATGACTTTGCGCACCCCAATTTCCTTGGTGCGCTGTTCGGCCACAAAACTGGCTAACCCAAAAATGCCCAGGCAACTGATGAAGATGGCGAGGATGGCAAAAAAACTGGCCAGCTTGCCCACCCGTTCTTCATCGCTGAATTTACGCGCATACTCATCGTCCACAAATTCATAGCTGAAAGGCGACTGCGGATCGTGTTTGACAAACACCGCTTTAATTTTGTCAAGTGCTTCATGTGCGCTCATGTCCGGGTTCAGTTTCAGGATAACCAGGTTGGTGTTGTCGTAGCGGTCAATATGCCACAGCGAAGCCCGCACCGGCTCGTAAGGCGATTCGATAATCATGTCTTCAATCACCCCAATGATGGTATACGGCCTTTCATTCCAGGTAAGGGTTTCGCCCACGGGGTTTTCAAAGCCCAGAAATTTGGCGGCCGCTTCATTGATGACAAAAGCGTTGGAGTCGCTGACAAACTCGCGCGAAAAGTCGCGACCGGCTTTAAACTTCCAGCCCACGGTTTTTCCAAATTCGTGGCTAACACCGTTGTTCGGAAAATCAACGGCCAGGGCAGGATCTTTGCCATTCCACGTAAAGCCGCCATTCGAGTTCCACACCTGCGTAGTGGGGCTGCCCGCCTCCGTCATCTCGGCAATGGCGCCCTGACTTTTCAACTCGTTGCGCACGGCTTCGAAGTGATTGTGGATGTCGGGGGTTTGGAGATACACATTGATCAACCCATCTCGTTCGTAGCCAATGGGCCGGTCTTTGGCAAACTGAATCTGCCGGAAAACGACCAGCGTGCCGATGATGAGAACGACCGAAACGGTAAACTGCACGACCACGAGCACCTGCCGTGGCAGCGAGGCCAGCCTGCCCACCCGAAACGTTCCTTTCAAAACCTTTACCGGCTGAAACGAGGATAGGTACAAGGCCGGGTAGCTTCCCGCGAGGATGCCCGTGAACAAACTAAACCCAACCCCAATCAGCCAGAAGTTGGGACTGCTCCACAGCACGGTAAGTTTTTTGTCGGCCACCTCGTTGAAGGCCGGCAGGGCAAGGTAAACCAACCCCAGCGAAACGGTAAACGCCAGCACGGCCACCACCACCGATTCGCAAAAGAATTGATTAATCAGTTGCGACCGCATGGAGCCGATGGACTTGCGAATGCCTACTTCTTTCGCGCGTTTTTCCGAGCGGGCCGTGCTCAGGTTCATAAAATTGATGCAGGCCAGCAGCAGCACAAATACGCCAATGACGCCAAACATCCACACAAACTCGATGCGGCCGCCCACATTTTTGCCTTCGCGGAAGTCCGAATACAAGCGCCACTTGTACATGGGGTGAAGAAACACCTCCGGTTTGTACTGGCGGTCGCTGTCGGTGCGCAGCTTGTTGTATTTCACGTTCACAATCTTGGCGCTCACCTCCTCCATATCGGCATTCTCCGCAATTTGCGCCCATGTTTGGGTGAAGTTGCTGCCCCAGGGGTCGTCCATATTTTTGATCCACTCACTTTCGGTGAGGTAGAGCTGCCACGGCATAATCCAACCCATCTCGCGGAAGCGCGAATTGTGCGGCAGGTCCTCATACACCCCGGTTATTTTTACATCGGTTTTGTTGTTCACGCGCATGGTTTGACCGACCGCGTTGCCATCCTCAAAATAGGCGTTGGCTACTGACTGTGACAAAATGATGGAGTACGGGTCACTGAGTGCTTTGTCCGGATCGCCTTGAAGCAACCGGATCGAGAGCATGTCGATCACCTGCGGCTCCCAATACATGCCGCTTTTGTTAAATTTTTTTTCGCCCACGGTCAGGATGCGCCCAAAGTTCCAGGTGGATTGCAGCACATACTTGAAGTCGCTGCCGAAATTGTTTCGGATCTCTTCGGCCATCAGGTATGGATTGGAAACCTGCGAGCCCTTTACCCCATTGTATAAATTGTGCTGCCACACCTGTGCCAGGCGGTCATAGTTTTTGTGATACGTGTTGTACGTGAGTTCGTCCCAAATCCACAGGCCGATCAGCAATGCCACGGCCATGCCGGCCGCCAGCCCGGCAATGTTAATAAAGGTGTACCCTTTGTTTTTGATCAGGTTGCGGAGCGCGATTTTGAAGTAACTGCGGAGCATGGGCGTGAGGGTGGAGTGTTACAGAGATACTTCCCACAACGCGAAAAGTTGCATGAACGCGAAAAATATCTTCTGGGGTGAGGGCGGGGAGTGGTGTGCCGTCAATAACCTGCTCTGGCTTGGCCACTTTTAACACGTAGTCATACCCTCTTTGCTCAGACAGAGGCCCCACGCTTTTTTTATTTTAATCATAATTAAATAGTTTATACATTTGAATTCAAGTTTTAATCATAATCAAAACTTATATGAAAACGTCAAAAACATATACGTTAAGGCCCATTTATCTGGACCGGATAAAACCATTTATTGATAAAAATCTGATTAAAGTGCTCGTAGGCCAGCGAAGAGTGGGCAAAAGCTTCCTGCTTCTCCAACTGATGGACATCATCCGTAAGCAAGATCCAAACAGCAATATCATCTACATCAACAAAGAACTTTTCGAACATGACAACTTGCGCGACTATAAAGACTTAATGAAAAGTGTGAACACGCTAACCGTTAGTGGTAAGAAGAACTATCTTTTCATTGATGAGATACAGGATATTGAAAATTTCGAGAAAGCCATCCGCAGCCTGCAGACCAAGGGCGACCACGATATCTACATCACGGGCAGCAACGCCTTTTTGCTTTCTGGGGAATTAGCAACGTATCTCACCGGCCGCTACATGGAGTTCAAGATTTTTGGACTGACCTACCCTGAATTTCTTACGTTCCATCAGTTGCCCGATTCACAAGAAACCTTTCTTGCCTATTTGCGCTATGGCGGATTGCCTTATCTCATCAACATTAAACTCACGGATGAATTGGTGTTTGACTACCTGCGCAACATTTACGCGGCCATTCTCTTCAAAGACATTGTAGCGCGGCACAACATTCGCAATGTATCGCTTCTCGAAAATCTGGTGAGCTATGTGGCCGATAACGTGGGCAATCTCCTTTCGGCTAAAAGCATCAGCGATTTTTTAAAATCACAAAAAGTAAAAGTAACGCCCAATGTGATTCTCAGCTACCTGCGTTTTTTAGAGCAGGCCTTTTTTGTTTTGAAAGTAAACCGGCAGGAGCTGCGTGGAAAAAAAATTTTTGAAATCGGGCAGAAATATTACTTCAAGGATCTCGGCCTTCGTCATTCATTATTGGGATACCGCACGGCAGACATTGGAAAGATATTGGAGAACATCGTTTACCTGCATTTAGTGATCGCGGGCTACCAAGTGAGCGTGGGCACATTTCAAAACAAAGAAATAGATTTTGTCTGTACCCGGGGCGATGAGAAAATGTATGTGCAGGTAGCGTACGTAATCGCTGATGAAGCCACGCGCAAGCGGGAATTTGGCAACTTAGCGTTGGTGTATGATAACTATCCAAAATTCGTGGTGTCAATGGATGAAAACGCAAGCGGCAATGTAGCGGGCATTAAACACATGCACGTTCGGGAGTTTGTTAAACAACTTATTTGAAATTTTTTTTATTAAAGCCTTCTATCCTTTCTGAATTCGAATGCGAAATCTTCATCTCCTACCTATTCAAGCAAAAGCGGATTCAATCGCGGGGGATTTAGATTCAAGCCATTACCCCGCGGCAGGGATGGAAGCGAAAAGCCTCCCGCGAAACGTGGGACCGCCCATGTATGCCCAGCGCCTCCGCCAACACCTTCGTTGCGCTTGATCGATTTTTGCAACCCGGGTCGCCCAAATTCTGTATATCTTTAACGTCTGTTACTCCCAATCCCCCTGAGATATGGCAACGTACACCCTCACCGTAAACGGCAAAAAGCAGGAAGTAAATGTAGATGCGCAAACGCCCGTGCTGTGGGTGCTGCGCGACCACCTGAACCTGGTGGGCACCAAATTTGGCTGCGGCATGGCCCAGTGCGGGGCCTGCACCATCCACCTCGATGGCACAGCTACACGATCATGCTCGCTGCCTGTTTCGGCCGTGGGCGAAATGGAAATCACCACCATTGAGGGGCTCTCCGACCACGGAGACCACCCCGTGCAAAAGGCGTGGCTCGAACACGATGTGCCGCAGTGTGGCTACTGCCAGGCGGGCCAGATCATGAGCGCGGCTGCCTTGCTCAAGGAAAATCCAAACCCGACTGATGAGCAGATTGAAGCGGCCATGAACGGCAACATTTGCCGGTGTGGCACCTATGTGCGCATTAAAGCCGCAGTAAAAACAGCAGCCCAACTGATAAACGAATAGCATTATGGCAACGATAAAAACATCCATCGGCAGAAGGGAATTTTTAAAGTCTTCGGCACTGGCGGGCGGAGGCCTGATGCTGAGCTTCAGTTGGCTGGCGGGCTGTCTGCCGAAAGAAAAAGACGCACTCACCATGCCCAAGGAATGGTTTGAGCTGAATGGCTATTTGAAAATTGGCGACAACGGAGTGGTCACTATCATGTCACCCAACCCGGAGATCGGCCAAAATGTGAAAACGTCCATGCCCATGATTGTGGCCGAAGAACTGGACGTGGACTGGAAAAATGTGATCGTGGAGCAAGCTCCCCTTAACACCACGGTGTTTACGCGGCAGTTGGCGGGCGGCAGCCAATCCATACGGCAAGGTTGGAAGAGTTTGCGCATGGCGGGCGCCACCGCACGAACGATGTTGCGCGAAGCGGCCGCAAAAACCTGGCATGTGCCGGTAGGTGAAATCACCACCGAAGCCAGCGTATTGCATCATAAACCCAGCGGCAAGTCGGCCACGTATGGCGAGATGGTATCGGCCGCAGCCAAAATAGAAGTGCCCAAAGAAGTGGAACTGAAAAACAACAGCGACTTTAAGATCATCGGCACCTCGCGCAACAATGTAGACGGTAAAAAAATCGTGACCGGCCAGCCGTTGTTTGGATTAGATTATCGCAAAGAAGGAATGCTGATTGCCATGATCGCGCACCCGCCTGCCTTTGGCATGAAGCTGAAAAGTGTGGATGACTCGCAGGCCCGCAGCATGCCGGGCATCAAAGACATTTTTACCATCCAAACTTTTCCGGACGACTATGCCCAGCAGTGGTGCGATGTGACGTCCTTCCCCAGTCTGGTGGTAGTGGTGGGCAACACCACGTGGGAGGTGATGAACGCGCGCAAGGCGCTGAAACTAGAGTGGGAAAATTTTGGCGACTACAACATTGCCTCCACCACTTTTTGGGGCACGAAGGAAAGCATTAAAGTACCGGGCGGTTTGGAGAACTCCACGCAACACAGCCAGGTGATGGCACAACTTTCGGCCAAGCCGGGCACGGTGGTGCGCCAGGACGGCAACCCGCAGGCTGCTTTCAAAAAAGCCGCGAAAGTAATCGAGCGTACCTATACCGCTCCGTTTCTCGCGCACAACACCATGGAGCCGATGAACTTTTTCGCCCACGTTACCGATGAAAAGGCCGAACTGGTGGGACCGATTCAAACACCGGAGTACATGGAGAAAAGCGTGGCCGCCCGATTGGGGTTGCCGCTGGAGAAAATCGACATCCAGATGAAGCGCCAGGGCGGTGGCTTTGGCAGGCGGTTGTATGGACACTTCCTGGTGGAGGCTGCGTTGATTTCACAAAAAGTAAAAGCACCCATCAAGCTGGTGTACACCCGCGAAGATGACATGACGTTTGGCATATACCGCCCCGCCTATCACGCGTTGTACCGGGCCGCGTTGGATGCGGACAACAACCTGATTGGTTTTCATGTGAAGGCCGGAGGCATTCCAGAGAGTCCGCTGTTTGCCAACCGCTTCCCAGCCGGTGCGGTGGAAAATTATTTGGCTGAAGAGTGGTCGGCTCCGTCCAACATCAGCATCGGGGCGTTTCGCGCGCCCAGTTCCAACTTCATTGCCGGTGCCGAGCAGGCGTTTTTGGATGAGGTGGCCGAAGCATCAGGCAAAGACCCCATCCAGTTCCGTCTGGATTTGCTCGATCGTGCGGCCAATAACCCCGTGGGCGAAAAAAATCAGTATGAAGCCAAGCGACTGGCCGGAGTACTTGAATTGGTTAGAGAAAAATCGAACTGGGCACAAGGGCAGCCGGACATGCACCGCGGGGTATCGGCTTACTTTTGCCACGACAGTTACGTGGCCAATGTGGTGGACATTGTGATGGAAGAAAACAAGCCACGCGTTGAAAAGGTGTACTGTGCAGTAGACTGCGGCATTGTTGTCAACCCGATTGCTGCCACCAACCTGGTGGAAGGCGGCACGGTGGATGGCATTGGCCATGCGCTGTACAGCGGCCTCACGTTTACCAATGGCGCACCCGACCAAACCAACTTCAACAAATACCGGCTCATCCGCCAGCGCGAAGCACCCCGCGCCATCGATGTGAGTTTTGTGCCCAGCACGGTCGACCCCACGGGCTTAGGCGAACCACCTTTTCCGCCTGTCATCGGGGCATTGTCCAACGCCCTCTACAAAGCCACGGGCAAGCGCTATTACCAGCAGCCGTTTTTGAGGGAAGAGATCAACATGCTTTAAATGCCTTCACTCGCACGCGTGGTCGGTCGTGCGGTGCGGCCGTAGACGATCTGCGGCCATGGCGATAAAAAATCTCATATCCCGTAATTTTTTGATGCTCGCGGCTACTAACCCGGTGAAAACTGGAGTTTTAAAACCATGACAACGGAAAGCAAACCCATCGGCAACACCGACCGGACAAAAATCTTCAACCGTGTTTTGTATACCGCGTTCGTGCTCGTGGCGATCTATCTGTTGGCCATCCAACACCAGGTTGCCGAGGCGATGAGCAGCCTGGGCCTTGCCCTGATTTTCGATCCGTTTGTCCCGTTAGCGTGGGAGCAGCGGCCCCGTTATCAGAAGATATGGCTACTGGTGCACGTTACTGCGGTATTTGCCCTGCTGGGGTGGATGGTCTTCGGATGATGCGTGTTATTCCGGGCGGTCGCTCATGCGTTTGCGGATGCGGCTGAGGGCTTCGGGCGTAATGCCGAGATATGAGGCAATATACTTGAGCGGAATCTGCGCAATGACTTTGGGCCGGTCTTTCATCAACTTCAGATAGCGCTGTTCCGGACTAAGAAAGAGGAGGCTGCGGCTTCGTTCAGTGGCAAAAATAAGAATGTACTCGGCAATCAATCTACCGAATTTCTGCCAGACCGCACAGGTTTCATACCCCTTTTGCATATTCGAATAGCTCATTTGCAACACTTCAAGATCTTCCATCGCTACGATGTAGTCTAAGGATGGCTGTCGCGTCAAGAAACTCGTATAGTCGGTCACGTAGTTGCCGTTGAAGCCGAAGTTGACGGTCACCTCTTCTTCCTGCACGATGTTGTAAATGCGCACAAATCCCTTGTTTAGAAAAGTGACGTGGTTGCAGACTTCACCGGCCCGCAATACGAACTCACCTTTTTTCAGAAACCTTCGAACCAGCATCGCTTGGTGGGCCTGCCACTCCTCCTCTGTAAAATTGACAAACCGCGAAATGTACTCGCGAATCAGCGTAAACTCATCCATCCGCGAAAAATACAAAAACCTTCCCATGCGGGAAGGTCTTGTCCATTGCGTCAGCCATTTGTTCAAGGCGAGCATGATTTGTTCCGGAGTGTCCGGCCCCTTCGGCTAAAAGGTGTAGCGCACAAACGGCACGGGGAAAAACCCTTGCTGATATTGCGTCACGATCTGATTGGTGCGAGGGTTATAATTTTGCGCGAAGATGTTTTGATTGGCCGTTACGTTTTGCAAGTCAAGGGCGATCTCCAGCGAGCTGCGCCTGTACTCTTTGCGATAGGCCAATTTGATGTCGGTGCGGAAGTAGGGTGTCTGCTGTTCGGTAAAGGCTTCTGATTCGCGGAAGATGGCCCGGCCTGCCTGCTGTGAGGCAACCAGATCAATGGGTGTCAGGTACTTGCCGCCAATCGTGGTGAGTTTGATATTGGCCGAGAAAAAGTTTTTGTTTTTGCCCACGCGCCACTCTTTGCCAAACAGCGCATTGGCCACATACCGGGTGTTGTAAGCGGTATTGCGCTCAATGCCGTCACTGCCTTCATAGCGCGAGTCAAACAGCGAAGTGGTGATCAGGAAGTAAAAGCCGCGGTGGAAAAACCGCTCCAACGTCAGCTCGAGGCCGTAGTTGGTTCCCGTGCCGTTGTTGACCAAGCTGTCGGCATCGGCCGGGGCAAAGCTGGCGCCTGTGTTGATGGCGGAGTACGGAGAGGCATTTTGTTCTACGGGCACATTTCGCAGTGCCTGGTAGTAGGCCTCGGCCTTAAGCCGTAAGTGATCGCTGATATTCCAATCGTAGGTAAGCACGGTATGTTGGCTGGTGGTAAAATCCAGATCGGTATTTGTGAGTGCATAGGTGCCATCCGGTTGTTTGGTCTGCACAAAACTGGTGTAGATGCTTTGGATCTGGTTGTGCAGGCCGTAGCCCACGCTAAGGGATTGATTGCCGTTGATCAGGTAACGCACGCTGGCGCGCGGTTCCCATACGGTTTGTTCGTTCAGGTCGTAGTATTGTGCGTGCAGTCCGGCTTGCAGCGTCAACCGTTCGTTGAGGCGATGCTTCCACATGGCATAGCCTTGCAGCAAGAGTGTGTTGTCGGTTACGTTTACCCGCACGGAGTCGCGGCCCAGCCCCGCATAGATGTCGCGGTTGAATAGTGCAATGTCGCTCGCATCGGCATAGAAGCCATAGGCCAAACTGTTTTTGGCGTTGAACTTGGTGCGGAACGAACCCACCAGCGAATATTTGGTGGTTTCAAACTCTGCTTCCGCCCGTTGAAAGCGGCCCACCACATCTTCGGAGGTGTTGCGCACCAACGAGTCGGATGTAAACCGTTCGCGCGTGGTGCTCACCCCAGCAGTCAATCGCATAAACGTTTTTGGCGCGATGTTTTTTTCATAGGTAGTGCCAAAGATGCCGGTGCGGTAGCGCGGAAAAGCGTCTTCGTTTTCGCTGCCGTACAGATCTGAATTGGCGCCTAAATCTGCTTCACTACCCAACAGATCAATTTCGCTAATCCCGCCAAGGCCAAAGAACGACCACTTGCCGTTGCCTTTGGTGGGCAGGGTCACTTTGAAGTTCACATCTTGATACAACGGCACATTGGCCCCCGTGCCAAACTCGATGCCCAACGCATTGAACACACCCAACGTGGAATAGCGGTAGTTGACGATGTACGAGGCCTTTGATTTTTTTGACAGCGCCCCCTCGGCCCCGAGTTCAAAACCATTGAACCCGATTTGCGCCAGGTACTCTGACTTTTGATTGTTACCATCGCGCAGGCGAATGTCAAACACACCGGCCACCGCATTGCCATATTGGGCGGGGAAGGCGCTCGTCATAAAGTCCGATTTGTCTAAGTTGTTGTTGTTGAGCATGCTCACCGGGCCCCCCGTGCTGGTAAGGGCCCCAAAATGGTTGGGGTTGGGGATGTTCAACCCTTCCAGTTGCCACAGCATGCCGGTGGGCGAATTTCCGCGCACGACAATGTCGTTACGCGAATCATCGCCACCGATCACACCGGCAAAATTGGCAGCCATGCGCGAGGGATCGCCCAGCGCACCGGCATAGCGTTTGGTGTCATCTACATTGAAAGAACGGGCACTGACGATCGCCAGGTCGTTGTTGGTGGCGGTTTTGTCATCGCGCGTGTTGGCGGTAATCACAATTTCGTTAAGCTGGTTCACGCTCTCCGTAAGGGCAATGGTCAGGATCACTTCCTTGCCGGCCGTGACCACCACGTTTGGAATGGTCTGCTCTTCATAGCCCACATAGGAGATTTTGATGGTCTGGCGTCCCAGCGGCACGTTGTCAATGCGAAAGTTTCCATCCATATCGGAGGCGCTGCCCAAGATGGGATCGGTGCCCAGCACGGCTACGTTTACCCCGATGAGGGGCGTTTTCGTTACTTCGTCTACAATTTTTCCGCGCAGCGTCTGCGTGGTCTGCGCGTGGGCCACAAGGCCGAGGAGCAGCAGGGCTAAGGCCAGGAGGGCCCGGTTACAAGTTTCTGTTTTCATGATCGGTGGTGAAAATTTGATGAGGCAAAGGTGGGGCGCATGCGCGCCTGCCGCCCTTGATGACAATCAAGAAAGCCGATACCCCCGCTTGATCTGGGTTAAGAAAAGATGAAAAAAGGCAAGGCGGGGATTTTACGCGTGGCTAACTTGGTCGTATCATAGTCAAGAAAAGCAAATGCCTCCGTCCATCGAAGCAGGACTTATTGCCAGAGCCCAAGCGGGCGACCGTCAGGCCTTTCGCAGCGTGGTGGAGCATTATCAACGTTTTCTGTATGCTGTAGCGTATCGTTACTTGGGGCGTGCGGACGAAGCCGAGGATGCGGTACAGGAAACCTTTGTTAAACTATGGAAACACTTTTCGCGATACCGACCCGAAGTACCCTTGAGCACCTGGTTATACCGGATATTGGTCAATCATTGCCTGGATGTTGGTAAGTCAACTGCGGGGCGCGCCCAGCGAAACCGGCAAGAGTTGTCCGCGGCCCTTCAGATCGCTGCAGTGGACGCAATGGAGTGGGAGCACCGCGAGACCATGGACTTGATCATGGAGGCAGCAAGCCACTTGCCCGACAAACAGAAGTGGGTATTTGTGTTGCGCGACTTGCAAGGACTGGAGGTGAGCGAGGTGTGCGCCATATTGGACTGTGCCGAAGATCAGGTAAAAAGCAACTTGTATCACGCGCGAAAAAAGATAAGTAAGGTTCTACAACCACATCAATGATATGAGCGATTGCCCTTGGGAGGAACAGGTATGGCTATTTGATGAACTGCCCACACAGCAACAAGCGGCCGTGAGGGCGCACGTACAGGAATGTCAAACCTGTGGTATGATTTGGCACCAGGCCGAAGCGATGAAGAAGATTATCCGGGTGTTGGACCCACCGCAACCGGAGCATGCCGCTGCGCTAACCCACCGCGTTATGAACGCCTTGCCTGCGCCACGCAAGCGTGCGGAGTCGTGGAGATGGCCTCGGTTTTCGGCCGCACAAGCACTTCACGCAACTGCCGTTGTGTTGGTTTTGTGGTTTGTGTTGGAGCACACAGGGTCTACCGCCCCGGTAGCCGTGCACCCCCACCCCGCCAACTCCGTACCGTTGAACACACATGCTTTTGTCAAAAAAATCTATGAACGCAAAAACAAACCCCAGCACAGCGCGTGGTATGCGCGTTACCAACGCCTCAAAAAGACAAGTAATGGAAACTATGCCGAACTCCGTTAAAGCGATTGTCCTTCTGGGGGCACTTCTGACCCTATGCGCCTGCGAGCACCAACTGGAAGTAAACACCAAAGTCTATCCAGACGGCTCGCTGGACAGGACAGTGGCTGTGGTTTCCGGTGACTCCGTACCTCGCAAAGCCGCGCGGTATTTGGGCGTTGGATCCGACTCCGGCTGGACAGTGGCACGCGAAGTCATTTTCCCGCGCCCCACCCCATCGGCCGGGTCAGACCCGAAAAGTGCGTCCCCGAAGTTCAAATTTGTGTTCCGCAAAACGTTTGCTTCCGCGGCCGCTGCCAACGCGCACCTCGGGCAAATGTCCGATTCGCTCTTTCGAATTACCGGTACTTTTCAAAGGCAGTTTCGTTGGTTTTACACCTATTTTCGATACACCGATACGTACCATGCCGTGAATCGCTTTTCCATTCCGATTGAAGACTATCTGACCGAGCAAGACTTTTCGTTTATTGACCGAATGCCAGCAGAGGGGAAAGGCATTTCGCACGCGGACAGTCTTTTTTTGGATGCCCTTCACGATCGAATTTATGATGCGTATGCGAGCCGCGGTTATTTTGACGAGTACTTTGCTTTGTTGTTGAAAGCGGAGATGCCTGAGGCAAAGCGAAAACAGCTTCAGCGCGAACAAAACAAAATCTTCGAGTTGCTGAAAAACAGCAAAGAGGTGGAGGAAGATTTTTTACCCGCGCTGGCTGATAGTTTAGGAGTGACGCTGGAAGCTACCTCACCCAACTACCGAGAAGAAAGGAAACGGATCGAGTCGAAACTCGAATTCATGCTTTGGGCCTCAGAAGGCCACTATCGACATACCATAGAAATGCCGGGCCAAGTGATCACACACAATGCCGACTCCGTGAGCGGGAACAAACTCATTTGGTCTCCCCCCGCGTTGAAATTCATGGTGCGCGACTATTCGTTTCAGGCTGAGTCGCGCATGCCCAATTTATGGGCGTGGATGGTATCGGGTGCGGTGGTCGTTGCCAGCCTGTTGTTGCTCATTTTTCGCAGAAAAAGGTGACGGTACTACCGCCTGCTGGCCGGCCGCTTGCCTTTGGAGAAGCTGCGCTTGCCATTGAAACGGGTGTTGTCTTTGCGCCTGGCCTCGGGCGTATAGTCGGGGCCCGCGCCCAATGCATCCGGCAGCGGTAGCTTGGGCAGCGTGTCGCCAATCAAACTCTCGATGGAAAAAAATTTGCGCTGGTCGGCCTCATTAATAAAGGTGATGGCCGTGCCCGTGGTTTCCGCCCGGGCCGTGCGGCCGATGCGATGGACGTAATCTTCCGGGTCCGGGGGCACGTCCCAGTTGATGACCATGCTGATGCCCTCCACGTCAATGCCGCGCGAGAGCACATCCGTACCGATCAGCAACCGCAGTTGTTTGTTTTTGAAAGCGCGCATGATCTCCTCGCGCTCGGGCTGCTCCAAATCCGAGTGAAAAGCTTTTGCTTCAATGTTGCTCTTGCGAAACAGGGCGTCCAGTTTCTTCACCGTTTCTTTGCGCGAGGCGAAGAGAATCGCACTCTTCCACGGGTAGTTGACCAAAATGTGTTTGAGCAACGCTTCTTTTTGCGAGTCATAAACCACAAAGGCTTCCTGACGTATGCCCGCTGCCGGCTTAGCTATCGCGATGTTGATTTCAGCCGGGTTGCGCAAAATCTTGTTGGCCAGTTGGCGGATCTTGGGCGGCATGGTGGCGGAAAACAACAACGTTTGGCGCTCTTTGGGCAGGTAGCTGATGATGCGCACGATGTCGTCAAAAAAGCCCATGTCCAGCATGCGGTCGGCCTCGTCCAGCACCAGGTGTTTCAAATGGTTCAGGTTTACCGTATCGCCAGCCAGCAACGCAATCAGCCGCCCCGGGGTGGCAATGATGATGTCTGCCCCTTGTTCCAACGCCTTTCGCTGTTGGTCCCACGTGGCGCCATCGCCCCCGCCATACACAGGGATGGAACTGACGCCCGTGAAATAGCCGAAGCCCTCGATCTGCTGGTCTATTTGCTGGGCCAGTTCGCGCGTGGGCACGATCACCAGCGTGTTCAAGTGGCGGTGATCGGTGTGCATGATGCGGTGCATGATCGGCAGCAAGTAGGCAGCCGTTTTGCCCGTGCCCGTTTGTGCGCACGCAATCAAATCGTTTCCCTGTAAAATGACCGGGATGGCCTGTTGTTGAATGGGTGTTGGCTTGGAGAAGCCCATCGAGTCCAGCCCGTCTTGGAGCTTGGCTTCGAAGTGAAAGTCAGCGAAGGTCAAAAAAACGCGTGTTAAGAATGATTGATCTCGTAAAGATACAAAACTTTGATGTTGGGCTGATCGCCTATATTTAACCCATGAGACGATGGTATGTTACCTGCCTGATGGCACTTGTAAGCGGGCTTGCCTCGGCACAGCCCGATCGGTACGAGCGGTTGGTGGATCAATTGGTCACCTATTACAACGAAAGCCAATTTGAACAGATCTATGGGCTCACGGCCCCCGACTTTCAACAGAAGGTGACGCGCGAAGCTTTTGTGTCGATTTTTCGATCGGTACAGCAAACCAGCGGTCGGTTTACCCAGCATCGCCTGGCCCAGGAAAAGGGAGCACATAAGACGTATTACTTGATTGGTGAGCGGCAGTCGCACGCGCTCACCATGATCGTGAATGACCAAGGCCTGGCAAGCACGCTCTTTATCCGGCCGGAGCGTGTGCCCATGGCGAACACAGCAGAAGCAGACCTGCGCATTTCCAAGATCATAGACGAGTGGAAGGGCGATGTTCGCAGCAAAGGACTGGTGGTGTGTGTCTATCGCCAAGGCCAGTATGACGCAACCTATCTGGGCACCGTAGAGAAAGGCAAGGCTGCAGCACCCGGGGAGAGTACCGTTTTTGAACTGGGCTCCATCACCAAACCGCTGACGGGGCTGATCTTGCAGGCGATGATCATCGAGGGCAAACTAAACCTGTCCGATCCCGTCAATCAGTTTTTGCCACCGCAGGCTCAGTTGCCCGCGGTGCGTGGCCAACCTATCACCTTTCGCCACTTGGTTACCCACACCTCTTGCCTGCCGCGCCTGCCGGCCGATCTGGCTTCGACCATGAAGGGCTTTGACAACCCCTATCGCTACTATACTGAAGAGAATCTGTTGCAGTACTTGCCCACGCTTACGCTGGATTGCGAACTGGGCGTTGAGGGCGTCTATTCCAATCTGGGGGCGGGTCTGTTGGGCTATGTGCTCACGCGTGTGTCCGGCAAAAGCTATGCGCAATTGGTGCAACATTACTTGGTGTCGCCCTTGGGGGCCACGGGGTTGGGCGTACTTCCGCAGGACGAGAGGTGGGCCACGGGCCACAATCAGTTTGACCAAACGCAAGCCAATTGGGAATTTACTGATGCCTTGGTGGGTGCCGGTGGGCTCGATGCGTCCGCCAACGGCATGAAAACGCTGTTGGCGTTTCTCCTAAAGCCCGATCAGTCGCTGTTGGGAAAAGCCGTGACGGCCTCGGTGGCCACGCAATGGAAGAAGCAACAGGAACTCGGCACGTTTTGGGTCACGGAATCCATGGGCGACAATAAAACACTCTGGCATGCAGGCCAAACAGGTGGGTTCAATGCTTTTGTCGGTTGGGTCGAGGGGGCGCAAGCGGGTGTTTTTGTCCTCTCCAATCAAACAGGTGATATCGCCACCCGGTTGGGTATGGCACATCTGCAACGGCTGAGCATGGGCCAATAAAAAAAGCCATCCGTTCCGATGGCTTTCGATAAAACAGACGCGGTACGCTAAGCCGCCTTTTTCACTTCTTCCAGGTGTACTTCCCGCTGCTTGGCCAAAGTAATAATGCCCAGTTTGTTCAACAGGCGGATCACTTGATAAGTCGGATCGATCTCGTGCCAGCGGATGCCGCCAAAGTTGGCGCGCGAGCCGTGTTTGTGGTGGTTGTTGTGATAGCTCTCGCCCATCATCAAAAAATCCACCGGCAAAAAGTTCTTGGATGTATCGCGCACCTCAAAATTGCGGTAGCCATACTTGTGGGCAAACCAATTGATGATGGCTCCGTGGATCGGGCTCATCAAAAATTGGAGCGGCAACAACAGCCACAACCACCATACCGTGGCAAACTGCCAGTACACCAGCACGTACAGCGCGCCCCAGAAAAGCCGGGATGGCCATGAGCGTGCAATTTTGTCAAAAGCCTCCCATTGCGGCACGCCTTCGGTAAACCGTGCATCGGGGATGACGCGTTTGCTGGCGATGTCCGAATAAATGGTCTTCGTTTTCCACATCATGTTCCAGATGGTTTCGTCATAGGTGGGCGAATGCGGGTCGTTTTCCGTATCCGCGAAAGCGTGGTGCATCCGGTGCATGACGCCATACCCATACGGGCTCAGGTAGTTGGAGCCCTGAAAAATCCACGTGAGCACAAAAAAGATTTTCTCGGTGGTCTTGTTCATCGTAAACGCCTTGTGCGAAGCGTAGCGATGAAGAAAAAATGTTTGAAAGAAGAGCGACAAATACCAATGCGCTACAAAAAAGGCAAGGATAACCCACATAGCTGTTACAAAAGTTAAATGTGAAAACTCGGGCAGGCCTCTGTTCCGGACGGATGAGTGACGGAACGTTCCCCCCTCAGCCAGCAAGACTGGGGCAGGGATTTTTTGTGACAGAATTCAGCAAAAAAGTTAAAATTTCTTTTTCAGGGCAGCTTGGAGGTCGTTTTTTACCGCCTGGATGTACTCGGCCGCGTGGCCAAGATCGCACGCCTGGCGAAACGATTTGAGCATTTCCGAGGTGCTAGGCAGGTCAAAATGCAGCTTTCCGGTTTCTTCGCTCATCTTTTTGCGCGCCCGCGAAAGCAACTGGCGGCAATGATCTTTTTTCTTGTTGAGCGTTTGCTGCAATTCTTCGTAATCAAAGCCAAACCCTTCTTTCAGCACGTACACGGCCCGTTCCAGCGGCTCCAGCTTGGCATGCAGCAGCTTGAAGGCCGCCTGCAGGTTTACATCCAAATCCAAGTGGGCCAGGTTCGTTTCTTTAAATCGGGCCAACAGCTGCCCCACGTTGATCGAATCAAAGTACTGTTCTTTCTTTTTGCGCAGCGATTGTAAATGCGTGAGGCAATTGTTGGTCACGGCCTTGATCAAATAGGCCTTGGTATTCTCGATTTTTTGATGGTCGATGGTAAGCCACTTGGCAAATGTTTCTTGAACGATGTCCTCGGCATCGTGCTTGCAGCGCACCAGATTGTAGGCGATGGTTTGCAACATCGGCTGGTACAGCGTAATGGTTTGTGCGTGTGTCACCGGATCAAAATGGAAATTGTCACAAAGGTCGGAGAAAAACCGGGATTTTGCGCAAATAAATTGGACGCTGCTAACGACCGTTTGCACAGCAGGTAAAATAACACGTGGGGTTCGGTGGTTTAACATTTAACCCCGACCTTTGCCACTGGTATTATTTGGAACTATGGAAGCATCACTCACCCCCGAAGTCAGGCGCAAACCGATCCTCCGGCAGGAGATCGCTTTTCTGATCGTGCACTTGATCCCGCTGGCCGCCATTTGGACGGGCGCCACGCTTTTCGATTGGCTGCTTTGCTTGGCGCTGTACGTAATCCGTATGTTTTGGGTCACGGGCGGGTATCACCGCTATTTTGCGCACAAGTCCTACAAGACCTCACGCTGGTTTCAGTTTGTAATTGCCTTTATGGCGCAAACCTCCGCGCAGAAAGGAGCCCTGTGGTGGGCGGCCCACCATCGGCATCATCATCGTCACAGCGATACCCCGGCCGACCCACACTCGATGAAAATCTATGGCTTTTGGTATTCGCACATTGGCTGGATCGTGGGGCCCGATTTCAAAGAAACAGACTACAAAACCATAGGCGACTATGCCAAGTACCCGGAGTTGGTTTGGCTAAACAAGCACTATCTGGTGCCACCCACGGTGCTCGCGTTGGGTGTCATGATGTTGGGGGCTTTCGTCAACGGAAATGGCATGGCCGACATGTTTTCATCTGCGGGGTTCTCTTCGTTGTTTATTGGGTTCTTTCTGAGCACGGTGCTCTTGTATCACGGCACGTTTTCCATCAACAGCATCATGCACAAGTTTGGCACGCAGCGCTACGAATCGCATGATGAAAGCCGCAACAGCTTATGGTTGGCGTTGCTCACGTTGGGCGAAGGATGGCACAACAACCACCACTACTATGAAACAGCCGGGCGGCAAGGTTTTTTCTGGTGGGAGATTGATATCACGTATTATGTGTTGCGCGGATTTCAGGCCGTGGGCCTCATATGGGATTTGAAGGAAGTGCCGAAGCACATCAAGTACTCGAAAAACAAAGACGAAGCCAAAGAGCTGCGCAAAAAGATGGAGTTGGAAAACGCAGCGTAAAAAAAAGGCCGCTGACATCCGATCGTCAGCGGCCCAATTGATTTACATAGAGCGCATGGCTGTGAGATAAAGTTCTAGTTAAGGGTGAGACCTTTGTTAAGCGGCTGATGGCGGCCCGAAAAGAATCCACCGGCTTCGGGCTTTTGCGCTAAGTCCGTCACCCGGTAGCGATACATCGCCACCGTGACGGCAGCACCCGCGGGAAATTGACCAAGTTGATCAGCACCCAACACGATGGCAGTAGCGGCCGGTTGTGCTTGGGTGAAAATCCTCACCAACGGGGAAGAGCCAGCACTGGTCAGTACTACATCCACGCGCTCGCCCGCGGCCAGGGCATCGCCCACCCACGTAATCGTAAAGGCATTTGACCGGGAAATGGCAGTCGGAAAATCGGCTGGGAAGGCGATGGGTTTTAGCCCACCCACCTGATTGGTAAACACTTCATTGTCGTTGTTTGTGTAGCGGAACGTGCCTTGGGTTTTGAAGCCTGGATACTCTTTTTCGTAGGCGCCAATGATGGCGTTAAAGCTCAACACGTCATTGTCAAAACGGGCCTCGGCCGGGGAACTGAGCTCCAGGTTGGTGCCCACCGCACTGCCAAACCGGAAGGTAGCCCGGGCGGTGGTTTTGTCGGTGTTGGCATCGTAGTACAGTTCGTAGGTAGTAAATATCCGGTCTTGGTTCACCGAGGCGCTGTCCTCCGTTTGACAGGAAAACAGGGTTGCGCCAATCAGACAGGCCATGGCGGGTACAAGTAGTTTTTTCATTGAAATGGGTTTAGGTCTCATTGGTCAAATGTCGTGCCGAAGCCGGGCGCCAGTTGAAAACGCGGCCTTGAAAGGCCAAATTTGGCGGTGAATGAATTTGCCTCCAGGTGTTTGGAAATTATGAAGGCAGCACTAAATTTGCAGTCCCTTTTAGGAATGGGGAGTTCAAAATCTGAAAATCGTGAAGTTTTCGATTTTGATTTTGGAATGTCAGACAAGCGGGAGTAGCTCAGTTGGTAGAGCACGACCTTGCCAAGGTCGGGGTCGCGAGTTCGAGTCTCGTTTCCCGCTCAGGAGTAAAAGCACCGTAGCAGGGTGCTTTTATTTTTTTGGCCCGCCCGGGTGGTGGAACTGGTAGACACGCAGGACTTAAAATCCTGTGGCTAGTAATAGCTGTACGGGTTCAATTCCCGTCCCGGGTACGCGCATAACAAATAAAGCACTGTATGTCAGTGCTTTATGTTTTTATGGGGAGCAAAAAGGTGTTCAAGCATTTTCTGATTCTTCTGCCGCTGAATAGACAAACAAATTAACTTATGCAGAATTTCCTTTGACGGTTATGGTTGCTGCAATATTGACAACAATGCAAAATGCTTAGACTACCCATTATCAAAGGATTTCATTGACGAAATTCAGAAAGACGATTTCGACCAAGAGAAAATCACGAAGTTCGTCTTAGAGTTGTGCTGAAAGAAAGTTTTGTGCTTCGAAATCCGCTTCTTCGCCGAGCGCCAAGACGTTAGCGGCCAGCCAAATATGAATAACTTTCAACAAACTGAAGTCGGAAATGAATTTCATAAAAACCAAAACAATAAGCGAAAAACAAAAGATTGAAATTGTCAGGCTATGGAATAGTGAATATCCCAAGGAGTTATCCCACTCTAATTTATCCGACTTCGACCAATACCTTCAAGGTTTTTCCAACCTGAATCATACATTGCTTTCTGATGAGAACAAAAATGTAAAAGGGTGGATTATTTATTTCGTCCGGGATAATGAACAATGCTTTGCAATGCTCCTTGATTCTGCTTTACGAGGGCAAGGTTGGAGCTCAAAATTATTAAATGTTGCAATTAAATCTTGCAAAGGAAAATAACTCTGATCTCAACGGATGGGTTATTGACAATAACAATGAGCCAAAACAGAATGGGGAGAACCGTAAGTCACCAATTGGTTTTTATCGTAAGAATGATTTTGAAATAAAAACGGGCGTTCAATTAAAAAAGAAAAATATAAATGGTGTTAAAATAACATGGAAAGCAAGTGAAAACTGATATGGCAAAAATCATATTGGATTTGGCAGTAACATCAGATGGATATATAGCAGGTTCTAACGGAGAAATTGACTGGCTTGTAAAAGATGGAGAAAAGGACTTTGGGGATATTCTTGCGGATATACTTATTGGAGTTGATGCGATTTTCTATGGACGGGTAAGTTACGACCTCCAGGGAAACTGTCAACCTAGTGACAAAGCAAGCCCGAAACTTAAAGAGGCTGAGGCACGAACTATTTTGACTTTTGACAGAGACTATGGTGAATTGATTTTCAAACATGACTACAGGCCAAAAAAGGGAGTAATTTATCTGAGACTTGACGAATACACGGCAGACGAGCCAGGTAGAATAATTGAAGACTTAATCCATAAGAAAGAATTCAACTTTGATAACGCGCTCACCGTAGTAGATATAAAAGGTGTAAGGCAAAGAAAATACTGATGTTGCAGTCACAACTCCCAATTGCGTAACCTACCTTGTCAGTTTTACTTGGCGAAGTGAGGTGATGCAGCCTAACGCTTGCCTCACACTACTGCATCTGCCATTTCCACTGCCGAACGGGCTCGGGCGGGCTGGCAACCACTTGCTGCTGGCGCCACGCTTGGTAGTCTTTGAATTGCACACAATCATTGAGCAACTCGTTGTCCTGAAGGATACGGATGATCTTGTCGCGCTCAAAGGTTTTCCAAAAAAGTTCCTGCTCGCCCTTGGCCATGGCCGATATGCGTACGTATTCGATCCCCTTGTATACCTCTGGTTGCGGCTTCATATCTTTGTTGCTTTGTTTACTTTTATGCGAGGCCTCGTGGGCTTTGTAACCTCGTTTCACCTTTTATTTATGCACACCATGGCAAAAACTGTGCTGCTTTTGGGAATCGCGCTGTGGCTAGGGGCCGGCTGCCAATCCTCCCATCCTCAACAACCTACGATCCGTGTGCTCCAACCGGATTTCAAAGACTATTGGTACTCCGGGCTGGCCGAAATCAGCAGCTATGACCTGGATCAATCGCGCTATGGTGAGGTGCGAAACGGAACGGCCGTGCTTATTTTCGTGACGGAAGATTTTTCGAAAACAAAACACGTGAAGCTGGACAATCCCGCCCAAGCGGGGGCCGATAAAGAAAGTGTGCTGAAACTAAACTTCACCAAAAATTTTGTGACCGGCATATATCCCTATTCCATGATGCTGTCGTCTTTTACGCCCTTGGGCGCGGACGCCCATGCATTAAAACTTTCAATGAGCAGCCAGGAATGGTGCGGCCAGGTGTACACGCAGGTAAATCAAGAACCTAAGGGCTTTCGTGTCATGTCACGATCGTATTTTGAAAAAGAAGGAGACGAGGCGTTTTCGGTGCCGCTTGTATGGTTGGAAGATGAGTTGTGGACACTGCTGCGCATGGCCCCTTCGCAACTGCCCACAGGAGAGTTTGACGTGCTGCCGGGGTTGTTCTTTTCACGATTGCTGCATCACCCGCTCAACCCCGTGCGGGCGGAAGGAAAACGGGAAACAAAAAACGGACAGTCGGTTTATTCGCTCACGATGCCCACATTTCATCGCACACTGGCCATTACGTTTTCGGAGGCCTTTCCCCACGCCATCACCGGATGGGAAGAAACATTTATGGAGCGCGGCCAGCGCGTGACGACCACGGCCCGTTTGAAAAAAACCCTTCGCACTGACTATTGGGCCAAAAACGGAAATGCCTTCCTGCCGTTGCGCGATTCACTGGCTTTACCCCGCTAACTTTTTACTGTCATGCCCCTCGCTAACCAACGAAGTAAGTTCACCCTCGCGCGGGATCACACCTTTTTGAATTGCGCCTACATGTCGCCCTTGCTCAAATCGGTTGAACAAGCCGGCATGGAAGGCATCCGCTTAAAGCGCAACCCCGGGCACATGAAAGTCAGCGACTTTTTTGACAATACGGAAAAGGTGCGCGCGGCTTTTGGCAAACTGATCCATGCGGCCACCCGGCAAATCGCCATCATCCCGTCCGTTTCGTATGGCATGGCCGTGGTCATGAAAAATTTGCGCATTGAAAAATCCCAACACATCCTGGTGGCCGAGGGCCAATTTCCCAGCAACGTGTACCCTTGGCTGCGCACGCAGGCGGATACGGGTGCCGAAGTGAAGATCATTGCGGCACCGGACACACGGGTACAGCGGGGCCGCCAGTGGAACGAGTGCCTTCTCGAGGCCATCAACCACCGCACGCGACTGGTTGCGTTGGGCAATATCCACTGGGCGGATGGCACTTGGTTTGACTTACGAGCGATCCGCCAGCGCACGCGCGAAGTGGGGGCCTGGTTGGTCATTGACGGCACGCAATCGGTGGGCGCATTGCCATTGGATGTGCGCGCCATCCAACCCGAGGCGTTGATCTGTGCCGGCTACAAATGGCTGCTGGGCCCCTACGCCATGGGCATGGCCTACTATGCGCCCGAGCTGAACGGTGGCATTCCGGTGGAGGAGAACTGGATCAACCGGTTGAATAGCGAAGACTTCTCCGGGCTCGTCAACTACCAGCCCGAATACCAACCCGGTGCCTTGCGCTATGATGTGGGCGAGCGCAGCAACTTCATTTTAACGCCCATGATGCTGGCGGCCCTGAAGCAGGTGATCGCGTGGAAGCCCGCAAATATTCAACAATACTGCCGGCACCTAACGGCCCCGGACGTAGCCCGCTTACGTCAACAAGGGTTTTGGGTGGAAGAAGATGCATGGCGGGCCCATCACTTGTTTGGTATCCGGTTGCCCGCCCAGGTATCGCTCGACAAAGTCAAAAAGAAACTAACGCAAGAGAAAATATCGGTGTCGTTCCGCGGTAATGCCATCCGGGTATCGCCACATGTGTACAACACCGCGCAGGACGTAAAAAAATTGACCGAAGCATTGCTGCAACTAACCCCATAAAATCATGAAGCTGTTGTTTCTATTTGTCACCGTGGTTGGGAGTTTCGCCTCCGCTTGTGCACAGCCCTACACACTGGTATTCCTGCACAAGAAAGCCAAACCACAGGAGCTGCCGAAAGAAAAAGTAGATGAACTGATGCGGGGCCATATGGCCAACATGGATCGGTTGGCCAAAGAAGGAAAACTGAAAGCGGCCGGGCCGTTTGATGGCGGGGGCGGCATTTTCATCTTCAATTCGGGGTCAACAGAAGATGTGCGCGCCTGGGTAGCCACTGATCCGGGCGTGCAGGCCAACCGTTGGGATATTGAAATCGTGCCCTACCAGCCCCAACTTGGAAATGTGTGTGAGGCCCCCGAACCGTATGAAATGGTCACGTACTCTTTTATCCGTTTCCGATCGCAGGTATCGAAAGCCAATGTACAGCAGGCAGAGGCGTGGATGAATGCCCACCGGCAGTACGCAAAAGCGCTGCTGCAGGACCAACTCATCACCCACGTTTACCTGGGCGATGAAAACGACTCGCTGATCCTGGCGGCAGGCGATTGGGGCAGCAACCAATGGACGGGCGATGAGGCAGTCAACCAAGGGTTGTTGGTACCTGTTTTCAAAAAGTTGTGGATCGCCAAAGGCAGCTTCTGCGAGAAATAAACCGATGGGCTACCCCGGGCCAACGGCTTGGGTCACATTTCTTCTGGATTTTTTTGCCCTTCCGTAATTGCAGGCGTGTGTCTGCAACCAATGGGGTGCGTGTAAGCGATACCAAACCAGCATGAGCGTAGCTGCCGACCAAAAGTTCACCGAGCTGATTGACCAGTCGCGGGGCATCATTTACAAAGTCATCCGGTTGTACGTGCGCAACCCCGAAGATGAAAAGGACCTCTTCCAGGAGATCCTTTTTCAAGCATGGAAATCATACCCCCGGTTTGACGGGCGGTCGAAGTTTTCCACCTGGCTGTACCGCGTGGGCCTCAACACCGTGCTCACGTTTCAACGCAGGCCCGATCTGGTGCGCGCCACCGACAACCTGGAGCCCATGGGCGGCAGCGATTATTCGCACGAGCGAAACGAAAGCGCGGATGCACTTTACCAGGCCATCCGCGAGCTCAACGACATCGACCGGATGATCGTGACGCTACACCTGGACGGCTACGAGAACGAGGAGATCAGCGAGATCGCTGGCATTACCAAAAACCACGTAGCCGTAAAGCTGCACCGCATTAAAGAAACGCTGACCCGAAAACTGAAAGACCGATAACATCATGGACTTGCAACAGACATGGAATAAACTACGCGATGAGCGGCTGAGCAAACCGACTGCGGAGGCGCTAAACATCGGCAAAAAATCAAAACACCCCATTCAGAAGCTAAAGAATGCCTACCTGACCACTACCGTTTTTGCCGTGGTGTTCTTGTTCGTTTTTGTGGCGTTGTTTTTTGTCTTCAACGAAGGCCTGATCCGCGCCTTCCTTTTGCTCATGATTACCTCCTATGTTGCCGGGGTGGTCGTTAACTACCGTATGTACCAAAAACTGGAGCCGGTCATCTCGCCCGATCAGGACTTGAAATCCGTTCTGATCAACACACATGCGCTCATCACCAAAAACATCCGGATGCAAGAGTACGCGGCCTTGTTTGTTTACCCTTTTGCGGGGGCCACGGGCTTTTTTATGGGGGGCGCCACCGCCAGTGGCGATATCATGGGAATGCTGGCCAAACAGGAAGTCATCATTGCGCTGGTCATCATGGTGATCGTGCTCACGCCTGCTTGCTTTTATCTGTCGCGGTGGTTGTACCGCGTGTCGTATGGCAAATGCCTGAACGAATTGCAGGAGCGCATCAACGCCCTGGACGATCCGGCTTGAATCGTGTGCCACCGCGCTCCGTAAGAGCGACATGATGACAATCTCGCCCCAGCCCCGTAGGGGCGACATGTCGGTAGGCAAAAGGTCATTTATCACGCAGCTCCGTTAGGAGCAGCATATCGGCAGCCCCGCAGGGGCGACATCTAACACGGTAGATCGAAATACACGATGAATCTAATCCGCGCGGGCGGAATGTACCTAACCGCAATTGCCCAAACGCATCCCATCCGTAGGAGCGAAATATGCGTAGCCCCGTAGGGGCGACATATCGGTAGCCAAAAGGTCATTGTCATGCCGCTCCTACCGGAGCGGCATATCGGTAGCCCCGTAGGGGCGACATATAACACGGTAGATCGAAATACACGATGAATCTAATCCGTACGGGCGGAACGTGACCAACCGCAATTGCCCAAACGCATCCCATCCGTAGGAGCGAAATATGCGTAGCCCCGTAGGGGCGACATATCGGTAGCCAAAAGGTCATTTATCACGCAGCTCCGTTAGGAGCGGCATATCGGTAGCAGAAATAATACCACCGCGCGGTTTTGTAGTTTTGGCCCATGAAAAAATTGGCATTGGAAGACCTCGGGCGTTTGTCGGTCGATCAATTCAAATCAGCAGAAAAATTACCCCTTTGCCTGGTGCTCGACAATGTCCGAAGCCTCCACAACGTAGGCTCCGCCTTTCGCACGGCCGATGCCTTTCGCGTGCAAAAGATTTTCCTCACGGGCATCACGGGTACACCGCCCCACCGCGAAATAGAAAAAACGGCCCTGGGCGCCACCGCCTCCGTAGACTGGCATTACGCCCCCGACACGGCTGCCCTGCTTCACGAACTAAAAACACAGGGGTGGACCATTGTGGCGGTGGAGCAGACCACCGAAAGCGTGCCTCTTCAAACCTTTGCCGAGGTCGCCCATGCCAACCTGTGTCTTGTTTTTGGAAATGAAGTGAACGGGGTAAGCGAGGCCGCCATCGCTCTGGCCGACCATGCAGTGGAGATACCGCAGGCCGGCACCAAACACTCGCTCAACATCTCTGTGTGCCTCGGCATCGTGGTATGGGAAGTGTTCAAAAAACAATCTCTTTCCGGATAGGGAATCGTATCTTTGGGACGATTCCCTAAATGCTTTGACCACCGATCGCTACACCCAACGCGGGGTTTCCGCCAGCAAGGAAGACGTACACCGCGCCATTCAAAATCTGGACAAAGGGTTATACCCGAGGGCCTTTTGCAAGATCGTGCCCGATCTGCTGGCCCACGATCCACAGTATTGCACTGTCATGCATGCCGATGGTGCCGGCACGAAATCATCTTTGGCCTATCTGTATTGGAAAGAAACGGGTGATCTTTCCGTATGGAAAGGCATCGCGCAAGATGCCATCATCATGAACATCGATGATCTGTTGTGCGTGGGCGCTACAGGGCCCATCTTGCTGTCATCTACCATCGGGCGAAACAAAAACCGGATCCCGGGCGAGGTCATCTCCACCCTTATTGAGGGCACCGAAGAGGTGTTGGTGATGCTGCGAAAACACGGTATGGAAATACACAGCACCGGTGGCGAAACAGCCGATGTAGGCGACCTAGTGCGGACGATCATTGTGGACAGTACCGTTACGGCACGGATGAAGCGCAGCGAAGTGATTGACAATGCCAACATCCAGGCAGGCGATGTCATCGTGGGGTTGGCCTCGTTTGGTCAATCGACCTATGAACAAGAATATAACGGAGGGATGGGAAGCAACGGGCTCACGTCCGCACGACACGATGTGTTTCATCACTCCTACACCGCAAAATACCCCGAGACATTTGATCCGGCCGTGGACGAAAAGTTGGTGTACACAGGCCCACATAGGGTGACTGATCACCTTGCAGATGTGCCTGTAAATGTGGGCAAGTTGGTGCTGTCGCCCACGCGAACGTATGCCCCGGTGGTGATGGAGATTTTGCGAACCCACCGCGCGGCCATTCACGGCATGGTGCATTGCAGCGGTGGCGCCCAAACAAAAGTCCTCCACTTCATTGAAAACCTACACGTCATCAAAGACAACCTGTTTGAAACCCCTCCGCTGTTCCGGTTGATTCAGCAATGCTCGGGCACAGATTGGAAAGAGATGTATAAAGTCTTCAACATGGGCCACCGATTGGAGATGTATACCGATGCCTCGACCGCCCAGCACATCATCCAAACGGCCTCACATTTTCAGATCGAGGCAAAAGTGATCGGGCGCGTAGAAGAGGCTCCCGCTAAACAAGTCACGCTCAAAACCGCCTCGGGCGAATACGTGTACCGGTAACAAGCCTGCTTCACGCAACGCCATTGATGTAATTTTCGCCCCGCGCACGAGGCGTTTGTCTACTTTCGTGATCAAATCCCCTTTTGGCATGAAAATGTATTTGACGGTTGCCGCCCTGGCAGTCATCTCCTCGGCAGTGGCACAAAAAAAATCCACTCCATCTCCATCAATCGCGAAAAAACCCCTCACGCATGCCGTGTATGACGGGTGGAAAGAAATCCCCTTCAAACAGCTCACGCCCAATGGCGAAGTGGCCGCTGTGACCATCAACCCACAAGATGGTGACGGAAAGATCGTGTTCCACCATTTGAAGACAAACGCCCAGGATTCGGTAAAACGCGCAGCCGAAATCGCGCTGACGTACGACAGCCGCCATGTCATTTTTAAAATAAAGCCGCAGCAAAAACTCGTCAAAGACCTGCGCAGGCAGAAAAAGAAAAAAGAAGACCTGCCCAAAGACTCGCTTGGTATTTACGCCATTGGCACGCGCAAAACGGAAAAGATCCCCAACGTAAAGTCATACAAAGTGGCGGAGAAGTCCGGCCAATGGCTGGCTTACCAACTGGAGTCTAAAAAAGAAGCTCCCAAACCCAAAGACGACAAAGCCAAACTGGAGGAACCCAAAAAACCAGCCAAAAAGGTAAAACTCAACAATGACGACAACGGGTACACCCTCGTTTTGCGAAATCTCACCAATCGTCAGGAACAGGTGTTTGGCTACGTGCGCGATTATGTGCTGGCCAAAGAAGGGCAGGGACTGTTGTTCTCTACCGCAGGCAACGACAGCACGCTAAAGCCGGGCGTGTATTGGTACGATGGGGCCACGCTGCAAACGCTCTACGAAGGGAAAAGCAAATTCAAATACAAGGGCCTGTCCGTTTACGAAAAGGGAACAAAAGCCGCCTTTCTGGTGGATAGGGATACCACCAAAGCCCTTGTTCGTCACTTCAAACTTTTTTTGTGGAATGCGGGGACTGCGCCAGCCAGTGAGCTGCCGGTGGAAGAGCAGTTGGGCATTCCCATTAACTGGGTCGTGAGCGAGCACTACACTCCCAACTTTTCAAAAGACGGTAACAAACTCTTTTTTGGCGCGGCCCCCAAACCTGTAGTGGCCGATACCACGTTGCTGCCCGAAGAGATAGTGAATGTAGAAGTGTGGACGGGCGATGACGACTACATCTATCCCCAACAAAACCGGCAACTGGACAACGAAAAGAAACGCTCCTACCTCATGGCGGTGGACTTGAACCAAGCAGGGAAAACCTTGTGGCAAGCGGGCAGCTTGGAAACACCCAACATCGTGTGGGGCGATGAGGGCAACGCATCGGTGGCATTGGCCGAAACCGATGTGAACTACCGGAAGATGATCACGTGGGATACGCAGAACTTCTCGGATGTGTACCTGTACGACTTTGCCCGGGGCTTGAAAAAGAAAATTGCCACAAAGCTCAAAGCGAACGTTTCACTTTCGCCCAAGGCCAACTTTGTGTACTGGTACAGCCTTGCCGACACGGCCTGGTTCAGCTACTCCATCGCACAGGACAAAATCGTTTCGCTTACTGCGTCTCTTCCCGTGGCTTTCGCAGACGAAGAAGACGACCACCCCGACTACCCGGGCCCGTACGGCAGTGCCGGATGGACAAAAAATGACGAAGCGATTATCGTCTACGATCGCTACGACCTGTGGAAACTGAACCCTCACGGCACCCAGCCCGCGGTGAACCTGACAAAAATCGGGCGTACCGAAAAAATCCGCTTCCGCTACCTGCGGCTGGATGCCGAAGAGCGTTTTATCGATCCCGACAAGGAACTTTTGCTCAGCGCCTTTCACGAAACTACCAAACAGGCGGGCTACTACAAACTCAATTTGAAAGACGGCAAGCTGACGAAGTTGCTGATGAGCGATCATCGCTATTCGTTTACGGCCAAGGCCAAACAAGCCAATCAACTTTTGTTCACCCGCGAGAGCTTCCGCGAATACCCGGACGTATGGACCACCGACCTTTCGTTTACCGCACCCAAAAAACTTACCGAAGTCAACCCCCAGATGAAAAACTATTTGTGGGGAAGTGTGGAGCGCGTGCGGTGGACATCTTTAGACAACATCCCGCTGGAAGGACTGCTGTACAAGCCGGAAGGCTTTGACCCCAAAAAGAAGTATCCGATGATGGTGTATTTCTACGAGAAGTATGCGGATGATGTACACCAACACCATGCCCCCGCCCCCATCCGTTCGTTTATTAACTTTTCGCTGTATGCCAGCAACGGGTATGTGGTGTTTGTGCCGGATGTCGTTTATAAAATCGGCTTCCCGGGCGAAAGTGCGCACAACTGCATCTTGCCCGGGGTCACCTCGCTGATCGAAAAGGGATTTGTGGACGAAAAGCGCATCGGCATACAAGGGCATAGCTGGGGCGGCTACCAGACTGCCTATTTGGTTACGCGCACCAACCTATTTGCCGCGGCCGAAGCGGGCGCACCCGTAGTAAACATGATCAGCGCCTATGGGGGCGTGCGGTGGGAGAGCGGCCTGAGCCGGATGTTTCAATACGAAAAGAGCCAGAGCCGGCTGGGCGGCACGCTGTGGGAAAAGCCCCTGCTGTACATTGAAAACTCCCCCATCTTTTTTGCCGACAAAGTGCAGACCCCGTTGCTCATGATGCACAACGATGCCGATGGGGCGGTGCCGTGGTACCAGGGCATCGAGTACTACATGGCCCTGCGCAGGTTGAACAAGCCCGTGTGGATGCTAAACTACAATGGCCAGGGCCACGGGCTTACGCAGCGGCAAGACCGCACCGACTTTGCCATACGGATGATGCAGTTTTTTGACCATTACCTCAAGGGCGCCCCCATGCCGGCCTGGATGAAAGAGGGCGTGCCCGCCATTGAAAAGGGGATCACCAAGAGGTATTAGCCGCGTAACGAGCAAGCAAATTCCACAGGAGACTGTGGCCCTGGCGGTTCCATGGCATTCTTACCTGTATGGCCGTTGTGCGGATATCTGCGTATATTAGCTGGATATACGAACGTAGTTCGTATAGCTGGGAGTTGGCGGTAATTTTTAAAGACAAGTAGACTACTAATGAATTTCAAGGACGTATTAACCGAGTTTCAAAACGACAAGACAATACCGGACGAGTTTGTTGAATCAATAGAAGATAACCGACAGCTCAGAATTGAACTCATTGACTATTTCAAAACAAATCAAGACAGAGACTTCGTCATTCATCTGTTGGACAAAATGGTTTCCTTAAGGAGGCAGGAGGACAAGGGAATGACGGGCGACAGCATCATGCTGGGATGTTATCTCTTAGGACTGCACAAAAACATTGAGGACTCTCTAAGAATTTGGAACGCTAAGGCTACGGACTTTGATACGTTTTGCTACGTGGACATTCAATTAGTTCCTTTTGCCGGACTAGATACAACTATTGATTATCTAAAGTCACTCGAAAGTAAAGAAGCCGAAGACGCACTCAAATACATCATGGAGTGTAAAGAGAGCGGTGATTTCGATGACCTTGACAGTTACTATGCAAAAGATTCTCTCCCTTGGTATGTTTGATTTAAGAACCAAGTTATATCATCACTCCGTTAAGAGGCTACCGACCAAAGGACAACAAATAATTGGATATCAGGATGAGTCTTCGATTGTAGTTTATCAAGCTTATAAAAGGAGTATTGCTGAATTTGCGATTTCCACTCAAACTCTAGGCGGACCCGATTTCAGTTACAATCGCATGTCTTGGATTAAGCCTAACTTCTTATGGATGATGTTTCGGTGCGGTTGGGCAGAAAAGGAAAATCAAGAAGCTGTTCTGGCGATTACAATTTCAAAAAATTTCTTCATTGAAATATTGCATAACTCGGTTATCTCTTCGTTCAATTCCGACCACTATGACAATCACGACACATGGAAAAATGAATTGAATTTGAAACCAATAAGACTGCAATGGGATCCAGACCATGATCCATTCGGAAACAAACTTTCAAGAAGGGCGATTCAACTTGGACTTAAGGGTGAGTTGTTAGAGAAATTTGGGACGGATCAAATCAAAAGCATAAAAGACGCAACGCCTTTTGTTCGACAGCAAAAGAAATTATTAGACAGCGGACAGTTGGACTCATTGGTAATTCCATACGAAACAGTATTTGAAATATCTGACCCTGTTTTGACAAAGAGAATAGGAGTAAGAGTGGACTAAAAAACTACCGCCAACAGCAGTGGCTGTTGCGCGACTTCCGGCTAGGGTTATTGTTCATAAATGGCCGCGCGGGATTGATTTTGGGATCTCCGGGGCCCAGATTGTGCACAAGTGTGTTGACAACCTCGCTGGAGGTTTGATTTTCCGTCTTTGCGCCCCGTTGGCGGGCAGAAGTGAAAATTCTGGCATGAGAAAGGCGAGGTATCTTACTTCTTGCGTGCCACGGCCGATGGCCTGGGCCGCTGCGGTGGGCCGTTGCATTGTGAACTTCATCATCTTTTTGATATTGTAGGCGATGGCTGCCATGGTCATGCACTTGGCGGCCTGGGCCAGTCCCCGGGTATTCACCCGCCTCATGGAAAGAAAGTTGATCAGCGTGCCCAGCACGGGCTCGACCGTGCTTTGCCGGAGTTTTTTCATTTTCCTGGCATAGGGGGTCTTCAGGCGCTCATGCATCTGATCATAGTACGGTTTGTCGGCCGTCTGGCGAATGCTCTTCTCGAACGACTTGCCAATGCAGGTGGCGCGCAGGGGGCAGCCTGCGCAGTCTTTTCGGGAGGTACGGTACTCCCGCATGGGATAGCCGTTGTTGTCTTCTACTTTCTTGAACAGCAGTTTTTTGTTTTGCGGGCACAGGTAGTAGTCGCCCTGTGGGTGATAGGTGAACCCTTCGCGCTCGGGTTTGAACTGGCCGAAGTTGGGGATGTATCCGGTGATGTTGTGTTGTTCCAATGCTTTGAGTGCTGTGCCGCTGCTGTAACCGGCATCGGCCAGCAGTTGCTCTACGGTGAGGCCCTGGGGATCCAGGTTTTCCTTCAGCCCGGCAACGATGTGGGGCAGGCACAGCAGCTATTTGCAATTGCGGGGTTTGGTGTTAAATTAAAGTTTATGTTTTCAAATGTAGTTCGGTCACGGGGGACAATTTTACAGCAGGTCGGCTTTAACATTCCGCTGCGCTCAATTTTTAAAGCCTTCTATACCCGCAACTGCAAATAGCCAAACGTTGGCTGCAAGCATGGTAGGGTCTCCAAGACGCAATGATACAAATTGAATGACTATGAGAAATTTTATTTTGCTATTTTCTATAATGACTTTTTATAATTACTTAAATGCCCAAACTCCGACTATCGTTTCAGGGTATTATTTAACGAATACAAATGACACAGTTAGCGCTCAAATAAAACTACCTAAGTACATTTCTAGCAAAAAAGTAATGCTGATACGATTTATTGACAAGGTTGAATTATTTGACAGTACAAACAAGAGAACTGTGTTTAGGGTAAATGACATTAAGGGATTTGGCTTTATTCATAACGACAATGAGTACCAATTTTTATCAAAAGATTTTGGACGAGAGAGTGCTTTTAGTGCAAGTACACATAGATTTTATCAGGCTATAGTTCTTGGACAGAAAAGTAATCTTTACCACAGGTTAACAACCGTAGACGAGAATGAACGTATCCTTGGAATAATGTATTTCCTAGAGAAGTCAGACGGCACAAATACAGCTTTATATTTTTTTTCACATGCAAAGCCAGAGTTTATTAGGAATCAGTTAAAACAGTTCTACAACGACAATCAAGAAGTTCACTTCCTAATAGACACTAAATTTCGAAGTAAAGTGTTTGAAGCATGGCAAGATGAGGTTATTGAGATAGTACAAGCTGTAAATAGGTTATGAAAATGCCAGCAGCCAACAAAAAATGTTTGCGCGATGGTGGGGTGCTGTGTAAGCTATAAGTTTATGCCTTCGTTCAATGTTTGGCCACGTGGGACAGATATGTTTTCAAAAGCCCACTACTGCGCAACCACAAACGTTAACGTTTATGCCTGCGGACTCCCAAAACAATTTGGAGTATATCTAAAAAGTATATACTTTTGGACAACGGTAATAGTATGAAAAACTTATCATTAAAACTGGAAGACGATATTTTTCAGGAGACTGAAAGAATCGTGACAAAGGTTAAAAAAAGCCGCAATAGATATATAAACGAGGCTATTGAATTCTATAACAGACTTCATAAGCGGAGACTTCTTTCAAAGCAGTTGAGTAAGGAATCAAAAATGGTTTCCAAAGACTCATTGGAAATATTAGCAGAGTTTGAAAAACTGCACGATGAGGATTAAGCAATTTGAGATTTGGATTGCTGACTTAAATCCAAGAATGGGAACAGAGACAGGAAAATTAAGACCTGTTATTGTTATTCAGACTGACTTACTAAATAAAGAACACCCATCGACTATTGTTTGCCCAATAACGACAAACGTAAAACCTGACTCGGAGATATTGAGAGTTCATCTTAAAAAACGAAAATTTGGACTCAAGGAGGACTGTGACATAATGATTGATCAAATCAGAGCAATTGACAACAAACGACTCGTTAAAAAAGTCGGAGTTGTTGACAGCGACACAGCTGAAAAGATTGGAGAGAACTTAAAAATAGTTTTGGACCTGGACTAATCGGCACAAACGCTAACAGCGGTAGCTGTTGCACAACTATTGGTTTGAAAAAAACGGAAAACTGACGCCTGATTGCGCATAACTCTGTTGATAACTCAGCGAGTGGAAGGATTTTCTGATTTTTTCGTCAATTGCAAACCGGGGGTGTCATTCTAAGTTGAAGAAAAACCACCTACAACAAAGCTGCGTAGCGACTTTAGGATACAAAAAGTAACACAAATTCAATATGCATATCGACATTTCCTGAGTCAATTTTCTATCCAGCATAATAGCGAACATTATTTTTAAATTAATCGTAGTATGCGGACTTCAAGAGTGCGGGTAGTGATTGGTTTTAAGAGGAATGACCAACTGACCCCGCAAGTCAAAAAACTACCACACCGCGCCTACTCATTCTTCAAATGCTGTACGGGGTTGACGAACATCGCCCGTAGTGTTTGCGAGGCGATGGTAGCCCCGCCAAAGGCCAGCAGCACCGCAATGCCCGTCAGCACCATGGACACGCTGAACGAGGCGCGGTAGGCAATCAGTTGCAACCACAGGTTGTTCACGAAATAGGCCAGCGGCACACCAATGGCCACGGCCGCACCCAGCAAACCCACAAACCCTCTTGACAACAGCACAACCAACGACCGGTTGGACGAGCCCAGCACTTTGCGAATGGAAATTTCTTTGATCCGCGTCTCCGTGGCGTAGGTAGCCATGCCCAACAACCCCAGACACGAAATGAAAATTGCCAAAAACGAAACGACCGACAGCACCCGCACGATATCGCCAAAGATGATCTCATAAAACTGCTTCACTTCCGACTCCACCGGTTCAACGTCCGCCTTCAAACCGGGGTTCACAGCCGCCCACGCAGTCTCAATGGTGTGGGCCACGTCCGCATAGCTGCCCGTGTACGATACTTGCAAAAGATGGAACTGCGCGGTGTCATACAACAAAGCCATCGGGGAAATGGGCTGCGTCAGATCGCGATGATTGTAGTCGGCCACCACGCCCAAAATTGTGCGCGTGCTGGAGTCGTGCTTGACCAACAGCGTTTGCCCCACGGCTTCCTGGTCTGATGCAAACCGGAAATTTTTTGCTGCGGTTTGGTTGATGACGATATAATCCGCGGCAACCGATTTCGTATCGGACGAAAAAAAACGCCCCGCCACCAGGCGCACATTCATGTTGGTCAGGTAATCTTCGTCCACCAGAAAGTATCCCATGTTTGTCCACTCGTGGTCGTCCAGCGTACGCTTGTAGCTCTCTCCGTACGAGGTGCCGGCTGCGGGCAGATGAGACGAAGCGGCCACGTGGGTGATGTTCGCATACTTCAACAGTTCGGTCTTCAGCAACTCCGCAGATGTTTGATTCAGTTTGATGGCCACATTCCGGTCCATGTTGAAGCCGTGATCGCGTTGCAAGAATACGTTCACCTGCCGATTGAGCACGAGCACGGACAGGATGAAAAACAAGGAAAGGGTGAATTGCGAAACCAGCAGGGCTTTACGCAACCCCATGCGCGAAAACAGCTTTACATTAGTCAGGTTCTTGAGCACCTGGATGGGCTGAAACCCCGACAGCACGGCAGCGGGAAACAGGCCGGCCAGCAACCCGACCAGCACGGCAAAAGCCACAAACACGCCTACCACGGTGGCGTTCATCGCCAAATCCCAGTGAAAGATGCGGGCAAAGTTCAACTGCAAGATCATCGGCTTCACCAACAGCAGGAATGCCGAAGCAAAAAGCAGTGCCATCAGCGCCACGAGAACCGACTCGCTCAAAAACTGGGCAACCAGTTGCCAACGGGCCGCTCCGGTTACTTTGCGAATGCCGATCTCCCGCGCCCGCGTGAGCGAGCGGGCAATGGACAGGTTGGTGAAGTTGAAACACGAGGTGAGCAAAATGACCAATGCCAGGCCACCCAGGAAGTATACAAAAAACCACGGCAGCACGGGGCCGATGGGGTTGTTGGTGAGCGGGCCCGGTGTAATCTCCATTAGCGGTTGCAACCCGAATTTCATCTTGTTCACCCCGGGGTTATCGATGCTGCCAATATGGGTGGCGAAAATCCGATCCAAGTTTTGCTGGAGTTGATCGCGCGGGTGTTGCGGTTGCACCACCACGTACGTCCACCCGTTCCAGTAGTTAGTCCATTGCGTCAAAATGTCTTTGTTGGGCAGGCTGTTTACCGTGGCCATGCTGGCCAATGCCTCAAACACGATGTGTGATTTGCGCCCGGTGTCCTTCAACACGCCTGTTACCGTGTACGTTCCCAGGTCCCCCACTTTAATGGTTTGCCCCATGGCGTTCCCGTTGGCAAAAAGTTTTTGTGCTGCCCGGTGGGTAAGCACCACCGTGAACGGCTGGGTCAAGGCCGTGGCTGCGTCCCCCTCCTGGAACGCATAGTCAAACACCTCAAACACTTCCGGATCGGCAAAAAAGCCCGCCAGCGGAATGTTCACGTTTTGATTCTCAAACTCCAGCCAGCCGTTGCCAAACCCGCGCATCAACCGCACCACGCGGTGCTGGCCCGTGTAGTCTTCCAACAGCGCTTGGCGCAGCGTCATGGGTGACGTGGCACTCACGGGGCTGCGGGTAGGCTGCTCGTGCACGTCTATCTCCTGGCTAGTGATACGATAGATCCGGTTGCGCAGCGGGTTATGCCGGTCGTACATCATCTGGTCCGCTACCAGCATGATGATGCCAATGCAAATGGCCATGGCCACCGACAGCCCCAGGATGTTGATGACGGAAAAAAATTTGTGTCGGAACAAACTGCGGTAGGCGGTCCGGAGATAGTTTTTCAGTAAGGTCATGGAGGTGGAGTTACGGTAATCGGGAGGGAGCATCAAAAGGCGGGCCCTTCGGCCCATTGCCCGTTTGGACGCCAAATTGGTAGGTCAGGTTTCAGGCCGTGTTGGCAAATGGACAGAACGGTCGTACAAACCGGACACATGCCACACCGTCCAGGGCGAAAATGATTTTGGCAAATTCTGCCCGTCTGGCTACCTTTGCCGTCCCAAACGGTGAATGTAGCTCAGTTGGTTAGAGCACCAGATTGTGATTCTGGGGGTCGCGGGTTCAAGTCCCGTCTTTCACCCCAAAGCCCTGCCCGCAGGGCTTTTTGTTTTAGCGCCAATCCTCACAAACTTCTTTAGCCATCGCCAAAAAAAGCGTACCTAGCCCGGGCCTAACCAACGCGTTATTATGGATCAGCGCATCATCAATCTCTTTGACGAATACACTCACGCCCTGCTTTCGCGCGATGAGTTTATCAAACGGCTCGCCCGGTTGACGGGCAGCACCGCGGCCGCACTGGCCCTGCTGCCGTTGCTCGAGGTAAACTATGCCCACGCGGCCACCGTTCAGGACGACCGGCTTTTGACCGAGCGTATTTCCTACCCCGGAGACAGGTGCACGATGAATGCCTATGTCGCGCGGCCCAAGGAAAACAAAAAGTATGGTGCCGTAATGGTCATACACGAAAACCGCGGCCTCAACCCCCACATTGAAGACGTAACCAGACGGGCAGCTTTGGAGGGCTTTCTGGCCATCGCGCCCGATGCTCTTTCCGTGAAAGGCGGAACGCCCACAGATGCCGACACTGCGCGCGGCATGTTTCAGCAACTGGATGCCGCCCAGAACCTGGCAAATTTTGTGAAGGCGCTTGACTACCTCAGTACGCGGGCAGACTACAATGGCAAAGCCGGATGCATCGGGTTTTGCTGGGGCGGTGGTATGGCCAATGAACTGGCCGTGAATGCACCTTCGCTCAAGGCAGCCATTGCGTTTTATGGACGGCAGCCCAAAACGGAAGATGTAGCCAAGATCAAGGCCAAAGTTCAGTTGCATTATGCCGAGATGGACGAGCGCATCAACGCGGGCATAGGGGCCTACGAAGAAGCGCTGAAGGCTGCCAAGGTCAGCTATGAATTGTTCCACTATGCGGGTGCCCAGCATGCCTTTCACAACGACACGGCACCCACGCGCTACAACGAAGCGGCAGCCAAACTGGCGTGGAGCCGCAGTATGGAGTTATTCCGGAAGGAGTTGATCTAACGAGAGGCAGCCCGCCACTCGATCGCTGCCAGCAGAAACAGCACCCCTGCCTCCAACGCAAAATAGGTCGCTCCCCAAGCGGTGGTGGTAGCGCGGAAATGGTAAACGGCAATCAGAGCCGTCAAGCCGTACGTAACATTGGCCACCGCTATCCACCGAAGCCGTGATTGCCACACGGGGCGAAAATGATAATGCCAAAACGAGAACAAGGCCATGCTTACCGCTACAACGCTCATCGCTTGCAGCAACCATCGCGGCAAACCGATCACCTCTGCGAAAGGCACCAATATCCCACCGGTTACCAGTGCGGTGACGAGGGCACCCAGGCCATCGCATAGAAAAAGCAGTCGGGCAGTTAGTTTGATGGAATTGCTGTTCGTGGCATCAAGGTACAACGCCAGTTGCAAATGCCCGTGGCTTGCTCGTACCTTTCCGCTATGAAAGTCGTACGTGCCACACCCGAGCAAATCGCACAAACGCGCAAAGCCCATTTCGAGTCGCTTTCAGGAGAACAACGCCTGCAGATTCTACGCACGTGGATGCAACGGCTGGAGAAACCGGGGTACGTCTACGAATTCAAGGGATTGAAAGTCAGAAGGAAATCAGCCCCATGAGTTTATTTGGTCCGTTTCATCACAAGTTGGTGGTAACCTTGCTAAAACAGAAAGTGGAATTCATCGTGATTGGTGGTTTTGCGGCTATTTATTATGGCGTAAGCCGAGGCACTGGCGACTTAGATTTGCTTATTGAACCATCCGCTCAAAACGGTACTCGACTCATAAACGCCTTACGGGAAATCCAGTTGGACACCGGAGACCTGAAACCAGAAGAATTTGAAGAGCCTCTGTTTTTGGCGTTTGGGTTTGAACCCAATGCGGTTGATGTACTTACGTTTACCCCAGCTATCGACTATCCACAAGCTCGCGAAACCTCTAGGTTTGTCATCCTGGAAGGATATCAAATTCCCATCCTGAGTATTGATTTATTGATTCAGAATAAAAAGAATCTCAATAGGTCAGGCGCCAAGGCATTACTGGATGAGTATGACGTGCAGGAGCTCATGCGAATACGAAACCAAATGAGGACAGACGACTAGCGATGGGTCAAGCGGATACGCATGGACACTCGGCAGTGGTTTCTCATGGAAGCGGAGGTATTGCTATCAGCGATTTTGATCGCCATCGCTACTTGCCAAGACGGGGGTAATCCCGTATTTTTCCGGTATGGTTTCGTGGGATGACTTGAAGGGCAGACCGCTGCAACAAAAGATATCGATGCTGTATCAGCACGGCACCTTTGTGATGTCTATCCGCTACTATCGCTACAAAATCAATTTATACCTCTTGGGCTCCACGTACGTGGAAGTGTTTGTCAACCACAAATACGCCAGCATTGACAAGATCAGCCCGCTGGACGATCGGCACAGCCGGATGAAATTTTACTCGGATCAGATCAAGTTGCCGCTGTGGTAATCCTTAAAATCCTAAAAACGTTGTGACGTTTTCCGGGGTAACCACGTGTGTTTTGGCATGTGGATAGGCTTGCAAAAATGATTTTGGAAATTTTTTGCGCCCCTGTGGGTTCCATTTGAATTCATACGCGTGAAGTTCGCCATCGGACTCTTCGATGTAATCGATTTCTTGTTGAGCGTGCGTTCGCCAAAAATAGCGATTGGCATGCTGGCCTGAGTTGTTTAGGTACTTCAGACGTTCGGTCATCAAGAAATTTTCCCACAGTGCCCCCACATCGGATCGCAGGTTGAGTGGCGCAAATTGATTGATGAGGGCATTGCGCAGTCCGTTGTCGTAGAAATACACCTTGCGTGTTTTTTTTAGTTCGTTGCGCAGATTTCTACTAAACGTGGTCAATCGATAAACGATATAGGCACGTTCAAGTAGCAGTAGGTACCGTTCAACCGTTTCATTATCCAGGCCGCAGAGTTGACCTAATTCCGTATACGATACTTCCTGACCGACTTGAAATGCCAATGCCTGTGCCAACTTCTCAAGGCGCTCCGGCTTGTTGATTCGCTCCCAGGTCAAGATGTCTTTGTACAAATAACTTCCTGCCAGTTCCCTCAAAAGCGGAATTTCGCGACCCGCAGAAGTAACCACTTCCGGGTAGTATCCAAAAACGAGACGTTGCGTAAGTTGCTGATGTTCTTCCAAAGGGCTGGTATGAGCAACCATCTCGCCATACGAAATCGGCAACAGTTGGTATTCCCATTTGCGCCCCGTGAGCGGCTCATTGTTGCGATTGGCCAATTCAAATGCCGAAGAACCGCTGGCCAGCACCTTTATCGGGAGATTATCGGTTAGCAGTTTCAACGTGAGGCCAATGTTTTCAATGCGTTGAGCTTCATCGATAACCACCGCTTTGGCGCCTGTCAAATCAGACGTTAATGAGTTGACGGACGGGTTTGCCAGACGCGTGCGGGTGTCCACTTCGTCTCCGTTAAACCGGATGATTGGCTTCGGCAAATACTCTTCGAGCACGCTCAAAAGCGTAGTTTTTCCGGCTTGGCGTGGCCCTGCAATTATGACAACTTTTCGGTCGCCTAACGTTCTGTTAATCAGATTACTTATATGTCTTTTGATCATTTTAGCGGAAAGAACCGCTAAATTTATATAAATTCAGCGGTTGAAACCGCGCAATTTGTAGTTTTCGATTTAACTCTTTTATTTACAGGTATTTATGTGCCCTTTTTTCTTTAGCATCTACCCCAAACTCAACGCGCCTTTCTCTTTTGACTCCAATAGCGATACACCCATGAGGTACTCATCCACCGCTCGGGCCGCTTCGCGGCCCTCGCTGATCGCCCACACCACCAAGCTCTGCCCCCTGCGCATATCGCCCGCAGCAAACACGCCCTCCACCGAGGTATGATATTGCGCGCATTTCACGTTGCCGCGCTCGTCTATCCCCACATTCAGTTGCTCCAACAGGCCGTCCCACTGCGGGTGCATAAAGCCCATCGCCAACAAGGCCAGTTGACAGGGAATCATTCTCTCCGTGCCCGCTACTTCTGTAAATGCGGGAGGCTTACCCGGTTGTTGCCTGACCTCCACTTCGCATATCTTCAAAGCGGTCAGGTTGCCCTGCGCATCGCCTACAAATTCTTTTGTCACAATCGACCATTGCCGCTCACATCCTTCTTCATGCGAGGTGGACGTGCGCAAGATCATCGGCCAGCTCGGCCAGGGCATCTGCTCGGTGCGGTTCTTCGGGGGCTTGGATAGAATTTCGATTTGCGTGACCGACTTGGCCCCGTGGCGGTTGGAAGTGCCCACGCAGTCGGAGCCCGTGTCGCCACCACCAATCACCACCACCTCTTTGCCGGTAGCCCAAAGCTCTTCGCCTTTAACCTTGCGGCCGCCCACACGACTATTTTGTTGAGTTAAAAAGTCCATCGCGAAGTGCACCCCTTTCAGGCTGCGGCCCGGAATGGGTAAATCGCGCGGTACGGTGCTCCCTCCACACAGCACCAGGGCATCAAATTCTTCGCGCAGTTGCACGACCGACACATTTTGCCCTACGTTGGCATGGGTATGAAATACGATGCCTTCTTCCTTCATGACAGCGAGCCGCCTGTCCAGCACTTGTTTGTCCAGCTTGAAATCAGGAATGCCGTAGCGCAGCAAGCCACCGACTTCATCTGCGCGTTCAAACACGGTGACGCTGTGCCCGGCCTGGTTGAGTTGGGCAGCAGCCGCGAGGCCCGCGGGTCCCGATCCGATGACGGCTACTTTTTTGCCGGTGCGTTGCGCGGGTACTCTGGGTGTCACCCACCCTTCAGTAAAGGCTCGCTCAATAATTGACTTCTCGATGTACTCGATGGCTACCGCTGGTTTGTTGATGCCCAGCACACACGAGGCTTCGCACGGGGCGGGGCAAATACGCCCGGTGAACTCCGGAAAATTATTGGTAGCAATCAACAGCTCGTAGGCCAGCTTCCAATTGCCCTGGTACACGGCATCGTTGAATTCGGGGATGATATTGCCCAGGGGGCAGCCGTGATGGCAAAAGGGTATGCCACAATCCATGCAGCGGCCGGCTTGCTTTTGGGTGAGCGAGAAGTCTACCCGTGGATCTACCTCGTTGTAGTCGCGGATGCGTTCGTGCGGATCGCGCTTGGGGGGCAGTTCTCGCGGGTCGTTCAAAAATCCGGTTGGGTTTGCCATGTTCGTTTTATGCTTCTGGTGACTGGCGGCTGGTTATTGGCATGCATCATGCAAATTGCCGCGCTGCTTTCTGTTTTTCAATCGCTGCTTTGTAATCAATAGGCATCACCTTGATAAAATTTTTGAGCGTGGTACTCCAGTAGCTGATGATGTGCGAGGCCACCTCGCTGCCGGTCAGTTGCTGGTGCTTTAATATCTGTTCCCGCACATAGCGTTCATCGTCTGGCTCCAGGGTATCCAACAATACCATTTCCATGTTGCAGTTCTTGACAAAGTGCTTGTTCACATCCCACACATAGGCGATACCTCCGCTCATGCCTGCGGCAAAGTTGCGCCCGGTATCGCCCAGCACCACCACGCGGCCGCCCGTCATGTATTCGCAACCGTGGTCGCCCACGCCTTCCACCACTACCTCCGCGCCTGAGTTGCGCACCGCAAAGCGCTCGCCCGCCATGCCGCGCACATACGCCTGGCCCGAGGTAGCCCCAAAAAAGGCCACGTTGCCGATGATACTGTTCTTGGCGGGATTGAACGAACTGGTGCGGGGCGGGTAAATGACCAACTGCCCGCCCGACAGTCCCTTGCCTACATAGTCGTTCGCATCGCCTTCCAACTCAAAGCCAATGCCGCGCGCCAGAAAGGCCCCAAAACTCTGGCCGGCCGTGCCGGTAAACTTCACGCGGATCGTGCCTTCGGGCAGTCCTTCGCCCTTATATCTCTTCGAGACTTCGTTGGCGAGCATTGCGCCCACGGCACGGTCCTGGTTATTGATGGCTACCGAAGCCTCTATCGATTCGCCTCGTTCCAGCGCAGCCGCAGCTTCACGGATCAACACCCGATCCAAAACTGATTCGATACCGTGGTCTTGTTCCTCTTGTTTAAATTGGGCCGTGTCCAAACTGATGGGCTCTTTGAACAAGATGGCGGCAAGATTCAGGTTTTTATATTTCCAGTGATCGTCCAACTCGCGCACCGTCAGGTAGTCGCTCTGGCCGATCATTTCATTCACGGTGCGGAAGCCCAGTTCGGCCATGATCTCGCGAAGCTCCTGCGCCAAAAAGGTAAACAGGTTTACCACATGCTCGGGCTTGCCGGTAAAAAGCGCTCGCAACTCTTTGTTTTGCGTAGCCACGCCCACCGGGCAGGTGTTGAGATGGCACTTGCGCATCATAATGCAGCCCGTGGTGACCAAGGCCGCAGTGGCCACGCCCCATTCTTCAGCCCCGAGCAACGCGGCTATGGCCAAATCGCGACCCGTCCGTATCTGTCCATCCGTTTGCAACACCACACGGCCGCGCAGTTTGTTGCGCACGAGCGTCTGATGCGCCTCCGCCAACCCCAACTCCCACGGCAAGCCCGCGTGACGTATCGAACTCAACGGTGACGCACCCGTGCCGCCATCATGCCCCGAAATCAAAATCACATCGGCATGTGCCTTAGCCACACCGGATGCAATGGTGCCCACGCCCGCTTCCGAAACCAGCTTCACGCTGATGCGCGCTGCGCGGTTGGCATTTTTCAAATCAAAGATCAACTGGGCCAAATCCTCGATTGAGTAAATGTCATGATGGGGTGGTGGCGAGATCAACCCTACGCCAGGGGTAGAGTGGCGTACGCGCCCAATCCAGTCGTCCACCTTATGCCCCGGCAACTGCCCTCCCTCGCCCGGCTTGGCTCCCTGCGCCATTTTGATCTGCAACTCTTGCGCGTTGGTCAGATAATAGCTCGTAACGCCAAAGCGGCCGCTGGCTACTTGCTTGATGGCCGAGTTTTCCCAGTCGCCATTGGGCTTGCGCTCAAAGCGCATCTCGTCCTCACCCCCTTCGCCCGAGTTGCTTTTGGCCCCGATGCGGTTCATGGCAATGGCCAAGGTGCTGTGGGCTTCATACGAAATCGACCCAAACGACATGGCGCCCGTGGCAAAGCGCTTAAAGATATTTTCCACGGGCTCTACTTCTTCCAGCGGAATGTTTTTGCGTTTCTTAAACTTGAGCAAACTCCGCAGCGTAATGGCTTTTTCGCTTTGGTCGTCCATCAGCTTGGCGTATTTCTTGTACAGGCCGTAGTCGTTGGTTTTGGTGCTGTGTTGCAGTAAATGGATCGTTTGCGGATTGAAGAGGTGCGCCTCTCCGCGCTGCTTCCACTGATACACCCCGCCCACCTCCAGCCGCGCCTGTGCATTGGCGGATGCAGGAAACGCCAACTGATGTTTGGCCAACGCCTCGCGGGCGATGTCGTCCAACGTGAGGCCCCCAATGCGCGACACCGTGCCGGTAAAGTAGGTGTCAACTACATCCTGACTAATGCCCAACGCCTCAAATATCTGAGCCCCGTGGTACGATTGCAGCGTGCTGATGCCCATCTTGCTCATAATCTTGAGAAACTCGCCACACACCGCTTTTTTATAGTGATAGATGGCCTGCTCTTCCGTAAGGTTTTCGGGCAGCAGGTTTTTTTTCTTCATGTCGTGTATGGTCTGGTACACGAGGTAGGGGTTAACGGCCGAGGCACCATAGCCCACCAACGTGGCATAGTGATGCGTTTCCCACACATCTCCGGCTTCCACCAGCAAGCCCACTTTGCCGCGCAGCCCTTGGCGTATCAGATCATGATGAACCGCTGCCACCGCCAGCAACGATGGAATTTGCGCGTGACCGCTGTCAAAACTCCGGTCCGACAGGATGATGATCGTAAAGCCATCTTCAATGGCATCGGTCACGTATTGGCACACACGGGTCAATCCCTTTTCGAGTGAACCGGGTTTCCCGTCTGCGCGAAAGTACGTGTAGATAGTTTTGGTTTGCAGATGGCGGTGATCGATGTATCGGATCTTTTCCAACTCGTTATTGGAAAGCACGGGCGTGGGCAACTCCAGCGTGATGCAATGCTGGGGCGACTCCTCCAATAAGTTCAGCGAACCGCCCACGTGCGTAAGCAGCGACATGATGGTGCGCTCGCGAATGGGGTCGATGGGTGGGTTGGTGACCTGGGCAAAAAGTTGTTTGAAATAACTCGAAAGATGTTGCGCCTGTTGGGATAACACCGCCAGCGGAATATCACTGCCCATGGAGCCCAGCGCTTCTTTACCCGTGGTGCACATCTGCGTGAGGATGGTGCGGATGTCTTCGCTGGTATAGCCAAACGACACTTGCCGTTTCAAAAACGTGACAGGATCGTATTTGTGAAAACTGCCGCCCGGCTCGGGCAAATCCTGCAGACGCACTTTGTTTTCGCGCACCCATTGTCCGTAGGGCTGCTGGTTACAGATGGTTTTCTTCAGCTCGTCATCACTGATGATGCGCCCCTGTTCCAAATCCACCACAAACATTTTGCCCGGCTGTAGTCGCCCTTTGGTAATCACCTTGGCAGGATCGACATCTAACACGCCCACTTCGGAGGCCATGATCACCAGGTCATCGTCTGTGACCACAAAGCGCGAGGGGCGCAGGCCGTTGCGGTCTAAGGTAGCCCCCACTATTTTACCATCGGTGAATGTGATGGAGGCGGGGCCATCCCACGGTTCCATCAGGTTGGCGTGGTATTCGTAAAAGGCGCGTTTCTCTTCGCTCATCTGCTCGTTGCCGTCCCACGCTTCGGGTATCAGCATCATCATCACGTGCGGTAGCGAGCGGCCCGCATGCACCAACAACTCAATGGCATTGTCGAGGTTGGACGAATCGGACTGCACCGGGTTGCAGATGGGAAGGATCATATCCAACTCTTCGCGTGTGAAATGTTTCGAGGAAAAAAAGGCTTCTTTTGATTTGAGCCAGTTGATGTTGCCGCGCACGGTGTTGATTTCTCCGTTGTGTGCAATAAAGCGAAACGGTTGTGCCAGCCTCCACGAGGGAAACGTGTTGGTGGAAAAGCGCGAGTGGATGACCGCCAGGGCCGACACCACCTCTTCGTTTTCCAGGTCGGCAAAATAAGGCCGCAACTGCCCCGAAGTAACCATGCCTTTGTAGGCAATGGTCTTGTACGAGAGCGAGGAAAAATAAAACTGTTGTGCCACGCCCTTCACCGACTCGGTAACGATGCGCGTGGTGTATTTGCGCAAGATGAAAAGCTTGCGCTCAAAGTCATCGGGGTTGGCAATGCCATCGGGCCGTTTGATGAACACCTGCTCCATGATGGGCTCCGCCTGCAAGGCCGTTTCGCCCAGTTGCCCGTTGTGCGTGGGCAAGGCGCGATAACCCAGCAGGGTCATCTTCATTTTTTTGATTTGCCGGTTCAGCACGGTGCGGCACTCTTCGCGTACTTTTGCATCGCGCGGGAAAAAGACCAGCCCCACGCCATAGCTGCCAAACGCGGGAAGTTTGAACCCCAACTTGTGGCATTCGCTGCTGAAAAACTCGTGAGGAACTTGAATAAGGATGCCCGCGCCATCGCCCGTGTTGGGTTCGCAGCCGCAGGCCCCGCGGTGCTCCATGCGTTCCAGCATGGTCAGCGCATCGGTAACGATCTGGTGCGATTTATGTCCTTTGATGTTGGCAATAAATCCTACGCCACAACTGTCTTTTTCAAAGGCGGGATGATAAAGTCCTGACGGTACGAGTTCGCTCACGGCTGGAAGTAAAAAAAGTGAACGAGAAATGTACGGGGCTGATGCGGGAAATGCTACGCCAAGCGGACAGAATGTGATGAGATTTTCAAAATCAACCTAACGGTTGGTAGTGAAAACGGTTGAAATGATGTTTCGATTTCGGCAGTCGGTGTTCGCGGTTGCTGGTTTCTGGCATCTGGAGGGCGATCGTTACGGCAAACATGACTTTCAGCATTCTGATTTTTACAAAAATGGAGTCTAATTCCAGAAAATGCACATTTTTACAAAAATGGAGTCTAATTCCAGAAATTACATAACTTTACAGAAATGGAACGATCATGATCACGCGCCACATCCTTCCCGCGGCTCGTTTTGCCCTTAGCCAGTTCAGGGCGGTTTGCCTGACGGGGCCGCGGCAGAGTGGAAAGACTACATTGGCAAAACAGCTATTTGCTCACAAACCCTATGTTAACTTCGAAAACCCGGCCACGGAATTCGAAGCCACACAACATCCGCAAAAATTCCTCCGCCAGTACCCATCGGGAGCTGTACTGGACGAGGTGCAACGCGTGCCCCACATCTTTCGGTATCTTCATGAAATTTTGGACGGTAATCGTGAGCGGGGTCAGTTTTTGCTTACCGGATCAAACAACTTTCTTTTACAAGAGCAAGTTTCTCAATCGCTGGCGGGTAGGGCCGGCTACCTCACGTTGCTTCCGCTGAGCTACCGTGAAATAAAAAAGGTCGGAAAGCCCCGAACCGACTTGACAAGCCTCCTGTTTAACGGAGGCTACCCCGAAATCTGGGCTGAATCGCTATCGGCCAGCGAATGGCTGAATAGTTACGTACAAACATACGTACAACGAGACGTGCGGCTGCTTCGCAACATTACCAACCTGGCTGCCTTCACCAAGTTTGTTTATCTCACCGCCACGTATGCCGGACAAATGCTGAATCGAGATGACCTGGCACGAACCACAGGTGTTGACACAAAAACCGTTCTGGCCTGGCTCGGACTTTTGGAGAGTAGTTATCTCATCCACTTACTCCAACCGTGGCATAACAACATGAACAAGCGAATCATCAAAAGCCCAAAGGTCTACTTTTATGACACCGGTCTTCTTTGCCGTTTGTTGGGCATCACTCGACCTTCCTCTATTGCCCGGCATGCGGCATACGGGGCTATTTTTGAAAACTGGATAGTTTCCGAAGTAAAGAAAAACGCGTTTAACGAAGGCCGCGTTGAGCCACTGTATTACTTCCGCGACAATGTCGGAAATGAAGTGGATTTGGTATGGGAGCGGGACGGTGATATTTTGGGAATGGAAATCAAAAGCGGCTCGAAATTCAACCCAACTATGCTCAAGGGACTAAATTTTTGGAGACGAAATCAACCCGCAGCCAAGGGCATTCTTATCCATACGGGATCTGTAAGCCAGCCATTGGAGGGACCCATCACTTTGGTTCCTTGGACAGAGGTGGAAAATCTGTAACCACCGGTTCGGAAGTGTTAGCTTTTGGCGAATCGGGTTGACCTCAACAAAACGAAGCACCGTTACGTAGCGTAGGTCTTCTTCAAGCAACGTTACTTCCTACTATAATTCGGTGCCTCGCGCGTGATCGTTACATCGTGTGGGTGGCTTTCCGTTACGCCTGCCGAGGTAATTTTCACAAAGCGGGCGGTTTTTAGTTTAGTGATATTCTTCGCTCCGCAGTAGCCCATCCCTGCACGAAGGCCACCGACCAGTTGGTACAACACCTCCGCCACCGAGCCTTTAAACGGCACCCGACCGGAAATCCCTTCGGGTACCAGTTTCTTGATGTCATCCTCCACGTCTTGAAAGTACCGGTCTTTCGAACCGTCATCCATTGCTTCGAGCGAGCCCATGCCGCGGTAGACTTTGAACTTGCGCCCTTCATAGATGATCACTTCTCCCGGGGCTTCTTCCGTACCGGCCAGCAGCGAGCCGATCATGATGCTGTCCGCCCCGGCAGCCACGGCCTTCACGATATCTCCGGAAAAACGGATGCCCCCATCGGCAATCACTTTCACGTTGCTGCCTTTCAATGCTTGTGCGGCCTCGTACACCGCACTCAATTGCGGCAAGCCCACACCGGCCACCACGCGCGTAGTGCAGATGCTTCCGGGCCCTACGCCTACTTTCACCGTGTCGGCACCGGCTTTGGCCAGCGCTTTGGCGGCTTCGCCCGTGGCAATGTTGCCCACGATCAAGTCCAGTTCAGGATATTTTTTCTTTACGCGCTTCGCAGAGTTGATCACCCCTTTGCTATGGCCGTGGGCTGTGTCGATGCTGATCACATCCACACCTGCTTGTTTCAAGGCTTCGATGCGTTCGAGAATATCGGGCGTGACGCCCACGGCTGCGCCTGCGCGCAAGCGGCCAAATTTGTCCTGACAGGCGTTGGGTTTGTTTTTTTTCTTTTGGATGTCGCGGTAGGTGATCAGTCCAATCAGTTTTCCTTTTTTATTGACGATCGGCAGTTTTTCGATTTTGTATTTCTGCAAAATACCTTCGGCCTTTTCAAGCGTGATGCCTTCGTGGGCGGTCACTAAGTTGTCGCGCGTCATGATGGTTTCCACGGCCACGTTCATGTCTTTTTGAAAACGCAGATCGCGGTTGGTGATGATGCCGAGCAGTTTGCCGTTGCCGTCCACCACGGGGATGCCGCCAATGCGGTACTCGCGCATGATGTGCTCGGCATCGCGCACGGTGCTGTTGATGCTAAGCGTGACCGGATCCAAAATCAATCCGCTTTGCGAACGTTTCACCTTGCGCACCTGGGCCGCTTGTGCCTCGATGGACATATTTTTGTGGATAAACCCAAGACCGCCCTCCAGCGCCATGCCAATGGCCAGGTCGGCCTCGGTTACGGTATCCATCGCTGCGGAAATGAGCGGTATGTTCAGCTTGATGTTTTGCGTGAGGTAGGTAGAGGTGTCCGTTTCGCGCGGGAGTACTTCGCTGTAGGCCGGAACCAGAAGCACGTCATCGTAGGTGAGTGCCTCAAACAAGAACTTGGAAGAGTTGAGCGGCATGGCAAATAAGGAGTTAGGAACCGTTATTTGCCGGGCAAAAGTACGGTCTTTTCGTGAAAGCGCGAAACGGAATTGACGATTGCCGCTGATTGCCTACCTTTGACATATCATTTTTTAACCTATGAAACACCTATTTTTTGCATCGCTTGCGATGTTTTTTGGCTCGGCCGCGCTGGCCCAAACGCAAACGGGCAAGGCCTCTTTCTACGCGGATAAATTTGAAGGCAGCCCCACCGCGTCTGGCGAAAAGTACCGTCACAACAAACTGACGGCCGCGCACAAAACACTGCCCTTTGGCACGAAGGTGCGCGTGACCAACCTGAGCAATAACCAAACGGTGGACGTGGTGGTAAATGACCGCGGCCCGTATGTGGACGGGCGCGTGATTGATCTCTCCAAGTCGGCAGCGGAAAAGCTTGGCTTTGTCAATCAGGGCCTTACGGATGTAAAAATTGAGGTGGTCGATGCGGGCGATGGCACCGCCAAAAGCGAAATCAAACCCATCGACAATGTAACGGTGGAAGAAAAGGAATTTTATGATTTTGAGGTGGCGCGGCTCAGTCCCAAAGGGTTTGGCGTACAAATAGGCACGTATCAAGAGTTAGTCAACCTCATGCGCCTGTCGGATAACTTGAAGACGTCTTACAAAAAGAAAGTGATCGTGCAAGTAAAGGTGGTCAACGGCATCAAGTACTACAGTTTGATCTTGGGGCCCTTCCCCACCCGCGCCAAGGCCGATGCGTTTCTGCCCGAGGTGAACAAAAAATTCCCCGGCTCCTTTGTGGCCACGCTGTGAGCGGCCCAGGCATAATCTACCTTGTCCATAGATATTGAACCGATGCCATTGCATTAGCTTCGCAGCGCATGTCGGGGATGTTTTTGGCGGGTTTTGTGTGCGCCCTGTTTGTGGGCATTGTGCTGGGCTTGTTGGGTGGTGGGGGCTCCATCCTGTCCATCCCCATTTTGGTGTACCTGTTTGGGCTCGACCCAGTCATCGCCTCGGCCTATTCGCTTTTCATTGTGGGCGTCACCAGCTTGGTGGGCGCGGTGCCCAAATACCGCGAGCACTTGGTCAATGTAAAAACGGCCATCCTGTTTGGCATCCCTTCCATCGTGGCCATCTTCAGCACGCGCAGGTGGATCGTGCCTTCCCTGCCAGAGGTGTTTTTCACCGAACCTTTTGTGCTTACCAAACGGCTGGTTCTGCTGGGCCTTTTTGCCTTGCTGATGGTACTGGCCGCGCTTACGATGATACGCAAACGCAACGAGGATACGGAGCCGCACCGCTACCGCACATTTCTGGTCATGGTAGAAGGGTTGTTGATAGGCCTCCTGACGGGATTGGTGGGCGCGGGCGGGGGATTTCTGATCATCCCCGCCTTGGTGCTGCTTACGGGGCTTCCGTTTAAGACAGCCGTGGGCACCTCGCTCTTCATCATTGCCATTAACTCGCTGCTGGGTTTTGCGGGCGATGTGCTGAACTACGACATTGACTGGCCCTTTCTGCTGAGCGTTACGGCCGTGGCCGTGGTGGGTATTTTCGTGGGCTCATGGCTGACTCCCCACTTCCGTGGCAGCAGTTTGCGCAAGGCTTTTGGCTGGCTCACCCTGGCCATGGGCATCTTCATCCTGCTGCGCGAAACCGTCTTTTTGTGATAATTTGGTCACTTTTGGCCTCGATTTAACACCCCCAAAGAGATTTGTTGGTTGCCACGCAACAAATATAGTCCGTTTACGATTAAGGATAGTATTACTATCAAATTGGTCTAGACTACTAACAAGATGGCTACCTTAACTTTCAGGCTAAACCAAAACCTGTACCTGCGCGATCCGCAGCACACCGATTTGGGGCAAAAGATCATTCGCAAAAGCGTGGAGATGATCGACAAGCTGGGTTTTGAGCATTTCACGTTCAAAAAACTGGCCGATGAAATTGAGTCCACCGAGGCCTCGGTTTACCGCTACTTTGAAAACAAGCACCGCTTGTTGCTATACCTGATCTCGTGGTACTGGAGTTGGTTGGATTATCGGATCGATCTGTTCACCAGTTCGTCTACGGATGCCCAGGCCAAGTTGCGCGCGTGCCTGCGCGTGCTATGCGAAGAAAAAAAATACGACCCCACGTTTGAGTTCATCAACGAAGAAGCACTGCACCGGATCGTGGTGGCCGAATTGGACAAGACCTATTTGACCAAGTCGGTAGACCATGACAACCAAGAGGGGCTGTTTATGGGCTTTAAGTCGCTTTGCAAGAAAATAGCCAGTTGGGTGGCGGAGGTTAATCCGTCCTATCCCTACCCCAACGCCCTGATCAGCATGATTTTGTTATCGGCCAAACAGCAGGTTTTCTTTGCCGAACATTTGCCTTCGCTCACCAATTTGCCCAAATCGGTCGATCAACACCAAAAACTAAACCTATTTTTGGAAGAAGTACTGTTTCGTACTGTTCAAAAAAACTGACGTTCCATGCTTTCAAATCAACATATACTTCAATCGCTGCGCGAGCTGGCGGTATTGCTCAAACATGAGTACAACGTAGACGATCTGCGTCATTTGGAAATCAACCGGCATTACGATGAGCACGAACTCAATGAGTTCAAGCGCGATTTGGTAGAGGCCGGGAACAAAGTGCGTTTGCTGCTGCTGGAAAACAAACTCAAGAGAGAAGATTTTATCCAGTTCTTTAACGATCAGCAAGCCACGGTGCTGCTCATTCACGAAACGCGCTCGGAGTTTTTCCCCACCATCCTCCACTACGACAAAAAAGCCAAAGCCCAGGCGTTTGATATCAAAGGCGATCACATCCTGACCCACAGCGAATCGATCCACGAGGTACTCAACGATTTTACAGACGAAAACGGAGACATCACCTTCTACGCCATCTTCGCGTATGCCAGCCCGTTGAGCATTCCGGAAGAGGGGCACAGTGCCGGTCCCGTTCGCAGGCTTTTCCGCCTGCTCAACACCGAGCGTAAAGAGATATTCTACATCCTGTTTTATGCTGTCATTGTGGGGTTGGTGGGGTTGGTGTTGCCGCTCGGTATTCAAAATACAGTACAGCTTATTTCCGGGGGCGTTGTTTTCAGCTCCATCTACCTGCTCATCGGCATTGTGATTGTGGGCGTGTTGCTGACGGGGGGGTTGCAGATCGTGCAAATCAGCTTAGTGGAATTTCTGCAACGAAGAATATTTACCAAAGCCTCCCTGGAGTTTGCCTTTCGCATCCCCCGTTTGAGGATGGAGTCGATCACCAAGAGTTACGCGCCCGAGTTGATCAACCGTTTTTTCGATGTCATCAACATACAAAAAGGGTTGCCCAAGTTGCTGATCGATCTTTCCTCCTCCGTGGTGCAGATTTTTTTCGGTTTGCTGCTCATCTCGCTGTACCACCCCTTCTTTGTCTTCTTTGGCTTGGTGCTGTTGGCCACCCTGGTGCTGATCTTTTACTTCACCGGCAGGCGCGGTATGGAATCGTCCATCATGGAGTCCAAATACAAGTACAAAGTGGTGCAGTGGCTGGAAGAGTTGGGCCGGGCGTTGCAGTCGTTTAAGATTGCCGGAAGCACCGATTTGCCTATCCGCAGAACGGACTACAACGTAAACAACTACCTCAAACACCGGAAGGTCCATTTCTCCACGCTCATTACGCAATACTCCTTCATCATCGTGTTCAAGGCGGCCATCACCGGTGGGTTGCTCATCATGGGCACCACGTTGGTCATCAACCGCGAAATCACGCTCGGCCAGTTTGTGGCCTCTGAAATTGTGATCATTTTGATTTTGAATGCCGTGGAAAAAATTATCATGTACATGGATGTGGTATATGATCTGCTCACGGCCGTGGACAAAGTAGGCACCGTCACCGATTTGCCCATCGAAAAGGTGGGTGGCTTGGATTTTCCCAAGGTGCATGCCCAAGGCTTCAGTGTGCGCACCAAAGCGCTCCGGTACCGGTATGCTGGGGCCGAAAAAGATTCGCTGCGGGGTGTTGACGTGGAGATAAAACCAGGCGAAACGGTGTGTTTGGCAGGCCCGGGCAGCTCGGGAAAAACTACGCTGACCAATATCCTCACGGGGATGTACACCAACTATGATGGTGTTGTCACGGTGAACAACCTGTCGCTGCGCGATCTGGACCTGACGCACATGCGCGATCAAGTAGCCAAAAACATTTCGCCCGAAGATCTTTTTGACGGAAGCATCCTGGAGAACATCACGTTGGGCAAACCTTCGGTACACATCAACCATGCCGTGGAAGCCCTGGAGATGGTCGGGTTGAGCGATACCATCAACGGCATGAAAGAAGGGCTAAATACTGCCGTAGTCAGCGGTGGCAAGGGGTTATCCAACTCGATGGCGCAGCGCCTTATTTTGGCGCGCTGCCTGGCCAAAAGGCCCAAACTCATTGTGCTAAATGACTACTTCAACACGCTTTCAAAAGTAGATAAGATGGAATTGATTTCGGTGTTGATCAAGCCCAACCACCCCTGGACGATGATCGTAGTATCCAACGACCCCGTGGTAATGGGCGCGTGCGACCGGGTAGTGGTGATGCAAGAGGGTGTCATCACCGATCAGGGCACCTTTCAAGCATTGATGCAGCAGGGCCGATTGAACGACTTTATCCTATAACCTGAAACGCGATATGTTACGACTTTCAAAAAAATCGTTGGGCAAATTGATGCCGCAGGAAAAGATGTACTCCCTGCGCTCATTGGATGCGCCCCGGGCGGGGAAGTTGCTGGCCCGGTGGATTATGGGAATAGGATTGGTCTTTTTTGTCATCCTCTTCTTCCCGTGGCAGCAGAACATCCGCGGCAAAGGAAAAGTGACGGCCCTTTCGCCCAGCAACCGGCCCCAAACCGTAGAAACCGTTATTGCCGGTAGGATACAAGAGTGGAAGATACGCGAAGGACAACACGTGGAAAAAGGCGATACCATTGCCGTCATCAGCGAAGTGAAAGAAAAGTTTTTTGACCCCCAACTTTTGCAACGCTTGCGCGAACAGATCCGGGCCAAGGAAGGAAGCCTCTCATCCAAAGAGCTGAAGGCCGGGTCACTGCGAAGACAAATCAACGCGCTGCAAGCGGGGTTGCGCACCAAAACCGATCAGGCAAAAGCAAAGTTGGAAGCTGAGCGCGTGCGCTTTGTGAACTTAAAGAGCCAGTTTGAACGGAACAAAACGCTGTTCGAAGCGGGCAACATACCGCTTACCAAGTATCAGGACATTGAATACAAATACCAGGCGGCCGAGGCGGACTTTATCAACGCAGAAATAGAAATCGCCCAAGTGCAGGCAGACTACCTGGACAAAATCAACAAGGCCGAATCGGACTTAAACAATACCTTGGCAGAGCTTTTTGAGACACAGGCCGACTTGGCCAAGTTGCGCAACGAGTATTCCAATATGGAAATACGCAGCAACCAGTATTTCATCTTAGCACCCCAGAGCGGCTTTGTGGTGCAAGCCACCCAAGCCGGTATTGGCGAGACCATTACCGAAGGCGGTGCCGTGTGCACGATCATGCCCGAATCGAACGATGTGGCCGTGGAGATGTACGTGCGCGCCATGGATGTGCCGCTCATCAGCCGGGGGCGCGTGGTACGCATTGAGTTTGATGGCTTCCCGGCTTTGCAGTTCAGCGGCTGGCCCAGCGTGTCCGTAGGTACGTTTGGTGGCCGGGTCGAAGTCATTGACTTGGTGAACACGCGCCCGGGCGAATTTCGCATTTTGGTCACCCCAGACCCAACTGATGAGAAATGGCCTCCACAGTTGCGCGTAGGCTCGGGCACCCAGGGGTGGATCATGCTGGACGATGTGCCGGTGTGGTACGAAATATGGCGGCAGTTGAATGGATTCCCCCCAAGTTTATACGAGGAGGTATCACCCGAGCAAATGGGCAAAGAAAAAAAAGAAAAAGAGCCCAAGAAAAAAGAAGAAAGTGAGTAGGCTTATGAAAAGAACATGGCTTGTCTTGAGCTTTTGCCTCGTGGCGTGGTGCACCCAGGCTCAAACCGCGTTTGATTCGTTGTTCATCTTGCCCGACTCGGTAAAGGCCTTCAGCCTCGAAAATTTCTATGCCTCTATCCTCGAGTTCCACCCCATTGTACGGCAGACGAATCTGTTACCTGAAACCGCCCGCCAGGAAATACGCATGGCCCGCGGGGCGTTTGACCCCAAGGTGGAAACCCGGTTGGACAACAAAGATTTTGACGGCAAAAACTATTACAACAAACTGTATGGCGCCTTCACGGTGCCCACGTGGTTTCCGGTGGACCCCAAAATCGGTTTTGAACGAAACACCGGTTCTTTCCTGAGCGATGAATCCGAGTTGCCCGACCGCGACAACAACCGCCAACTTTTTGCCGGGGTATCATTGCCCATTGGCCGGGGCCTCTTTACCGATGAGCGAAGGGCCGCGCTGCAACAGGCGAAACTCTTCGCCCAAATGGCCGAAGCAGAACAAATCAAACTGATCAACAAAATCCTGTTGGAGGCAGCAAAAGAATATTGGCAGTGGTATTACGCCTACTACAACTACCGCCTACTGGAAAAAAATGCGGGCATTGCCCGTGAAATTTTTCGCCTGGTAAAACTTGATGCCGAACTGGGCGAAGCCTCGGTCGTGGATACCGTACAGGCCAAAATCACGCTGCAAGAGCGCCTCGTACAACAGCAGGAAGCGTTGATTCAATTTTTAAATGCGGGCATCCGCATTTCCAACTATCTGTGGGATACGGAAGGCAACCCGTTGGATCTGCAACCGAACGTGGCCCCGGTGTTGGTAGATGACGATGGCGTGTTGCTGGGGGTGCAAACACTGGAAACCCTGACGGAGATGGCGCGGCAAAACCACCCCGAGCTGCGCAAACTGTCCGTCAAGTTGGATCAATTGGAAGTGGACAGGCGCCTGGCGGTGGAATTTCTAAAACCGCGCCTGGATTTGAACTACAACTTTCTCAACCAGCCGATCAATCCGCAGGGCGATGCGCAGCCATTCCGTATAGGAGAAAATTACAAATTTGGACTGGATTTCTCCATCCCCATTTTTTTGCGAAAGGAACGCGCCAAACTGGCCCAAACCAAAATCAAAATCCTGAGCACCACGTATGAACGCAACCAGGCAGAGCGCGACATCGTCAATCAAATCAATGCCACCTTCAATGAGATCGTGAATACCAATCAGATCATCACGCAACAGACCGACATGGCCAACAACTATGATCGCATTCTCAAAGCGGAACTGGTGAACCTGGAAAATGGCGAGAGCGATCTCTTCCGAATAAATATTCAACAAGAGAAGCTAATCCAATCGCAATCCAAGCTGCTGAAACTTCAAGCCGAATACGAAAAGATGAAAGCGACCATCTATTGGGCAGCCGGGGTACGCAATCTAAACTTCCAGCGGTAAGCGAATCAGACCGGGTTTAGGATAGACTCTACCACTTCCTCCACTACGCGCTCGGCAGAAGCCAACGCTCCGTTGATCGTTCCGGCATTGCCGCTGACGTCCGTGGCTTCGCCCGCGAAAAAAACCTTCCCTCCGATCGGGGCACTCAGGTTGGCGCGGCTCTCCAAGCTGCCATTGACCAAGGGGTACGAAAACCCACCTTTGATGTAGGGGTCTTGTGTCCAGTCAAAGATGTAGGATATAATTTGCGGGGGCGGCTCAATCGTTCGTCTCACAAACTCCGTGGCCTGTCCGTTATAGATTTCGTCCAATTCTGCCAGCAGCGCGGGTGTTACGTTGGGAATTCCCAACGCAATGAGTTGTTCGGCTTTTGCCCCGGTGACGGTGGCCGTGAGTGTCTGGTACAACTGACTGCGGGTGACGCCCGCATTGAAATACTGGGGCACCAGATTGCCGCCTTGTATCATCCCGGTTGTCTCGCCCCAAAAGTTCTTCTTAAACTCCAGAATAACGCGCACACAGGCGTCCATCCCCAACTGCGAAAAGGCACCTGTGTTGGTGCTTGGCAGGCCAGGGGTAAAAGCGATATCGCCCGCTTTGAGCACAGCCAGCGGAACGGTGACGATCACTTTGTCAACTGTCGTCTCGTTGCCGCTTCCGTCTGTAAGTACGATACGCTCACCGGTATAGTTGATGGATACGATGGGCGTATTGAGCCGGGTGCGCCTGCCGATTTGCGCGAAGCGCGAAACGAGTACATCCTGCATCGGGTTTCTGGTGATCAATATCTTTTTTTGATCGTGCGTGATGGCGTTGAGGCTTTCGGCCAATCCTTTCGCGCCCACGCGCGAAGCACTTGAGCCAAAACTGTTGGCGGCACGCGCATTGAGCAGGTTGGCGGCACGCGCGGTAACTCCCGCGGCCGCTTCGACCGAGACAGCCGGCCCAGAATAATTGGCCAGGCCTTCGACAAAATTTCGAACAGCCGCAAAATCTGTATCGTTGGCCCAGTCTGCGGCTGTCCTTACTTCGTTGTCCAGTCGGAATACATCGGTGGCTGCTGCATCCAGATCCGCTTCGGCTACGTTGAGGTTGCGCACGATTTGATTCCAGATACTATCGCTACCATAAATGATCTCGGCCCCCACCTCTACGGGAAAGTCGGCAATGGACGTAATGGGTAAGCCCTCCGAATCGCGCTGGTTGCGCAACGAGCGCATGCGTCCTCCCAATTGTCCAGAGGCTTCAAACAACACCACGTTTACCCCTTTGGCCGACAGGATATCGGCCGCATACAAACCGGCCGCTCCTGCACCAATCACCGCCACGGTTCCATCGTACTGAATTTCGGGCCCGGGATCGTCTTTGGCGCATGACAGCATCATAGAGGGCAGTACCATGCCGGCCGTCAAACCAAAACCCAGTTGTCTGAGCAGTTCTCTTCGATTCATATTCCCGAAAGATAAATGATCCTATGGATTTACGGAAGGAGGAAAGGGTAACCGTGTAGCCATAGGCGCGGGGCATTTCGTTACATTGATGTATTTTGGGGCAAAATGACTTCATGATCGCCCGCGCCTCCTCCATGCCTTCCATCAAAAAGGTGTGCATCACCGGGCCGGAGTGCACCGGCAAATCGGACTTGGCCGCCTTTTTGGCTGCCCATTACAAAACCGCCTGGGTGCCCGAGTATGCCCGCGCATATCTGGACAAACTCAACCACCCGTATCAGCAAGATGACTTGACCAAAATTGCCCATGGCCAACTGCGGCTGGAAGACGAATGGGCCCGCGAGGCAAACCGCGTGTTGATTTGTGACACCAACTTGCTCACGATTAAAATCTGGAGTGAATATAAGTATGGTGGCTGTGATGCTGAAATTCTTCGCCTGCTGCAACCACCCACCCATGATTTATACCTGCTTTGTTTCATTGATGTACCTTGGGAAAACGATCCACAACGCGAGCATCCCGACAAACGAGAGCATTTCTGGGAAATCTATAAAACCGAGGTGACAAAAATAGGCGTACCGTATCTGGAGATCCGCGGCACGCGCGAAGTTCGCAGGCAGGCGGCCATGCAAGCGGTTGATGGGTTGTTAAACATTCCCCAAAACAGCTAAGGCCGCTATGTCATTGCGTTTGCTGATTCTTTGGTGGCCATGAACGATGCCTACGCGGCCTTGCGGCTGCCCGAGTTCCGGTTGTTTTTAAGTGCCCGCGTGTGCATTACGGTGGCCATCCAGATACAGGCGGTGGTGGTAGGCTGGCAAGTGTACGAAATCACCAAAGACGAACTGGCATTGGGGTTGATTGGTTTAGCCGAAGCGATCCCATACATCATCGTATCATTGTATGCCGGGCATGTGGCCGATGTGGTGCAACGAAAGAAGATCATTCTGACCGCCATATCGTTGCTGGCTGTTTGCGCCATCGGCTTGTTTTCGTTTACACTGATCTCTGACTTCTTTCTTTCGTGGCGAGCATTACCCATTTACATGGTTATTTTTCTAAGCGGTATTGCGCGTGGATTCCTATCGCCCGCGTTGTTTGCGTTTATGCCTCAGCTTGTACCACCCGATCGGTTCAAGAATGCGATAACGTGGAACAGCACGTTCTGGGAGGCCTCTGCCATTTTGGGGCCCGCCATGGGCGGTCTCATTTACACCTTGTTTGACGTAACGGTTGCCTATGCCGTAGATGTTGTACTCCTGCTCACCGGCATCGTGCTGGCGTTGCTAATCAAAGCCCGGCCTTTACCTCCCGTCACAGAAGAAGCCGGGATGTTTGTTAAGATTCGTGCGGGGCTCAATTTTGTTTTTGGCAATAAACTGATTTTGAGTGCCATCAGTTTGGATTTATTCGCTGTGCTGTTTGGCGGAGCGGTAGCGTTGCTGCCCATTTTTGCCAAAGAGATTTTACAAGTAGGCGCCTGGGGGTTGGGATTGCTGCGATGTGCTCCTTCCGTGGGGGCTGTGGCGATGGCCTTTTACATCGCTCACAACCCCATCAAGCGCAACATGGGTAAGGTATTACTTTGGGCCGTGGCGGGTTTTGGATTGAGCATGATCTCCTTTGCGCTCTCTGAAAATTTTTACCTCTCACTTACCTTGTTGGTGATCAGCGGTGGTTTTGACTGTGTGAGTGTTATTATCCGCAGCACGTTGCTGCAAACCCTGACGCCCGAAAACATGAAAGGTCGCGTGTCCGCAGTCAACAATATCTTCATTGGTTCGTCCAACGAAATAGGCATGTTCGAGTCGGGCGTGGCCGCCCGTTTATTGGGTGTGGTGCCTTCGGTTATTTTTGGGGGATGTATGACGCTGGGCGTGGTGAGTGCCACTGCATGGCTGTCAAAATCGCTGCGCAGGCTGCAAAATTTAGGATGACGCCTGTTACGAATTAAACCACTGCCTTACGGATGCATGGCGTGCGCTTTTCCAGATGAGCCATGCCAAGCCGGCCGTTTTTACCAGCATACCTGCGAGCAGGAATACGTTGGCCCCTGTGGCATGCATAATTTTGAGTGATGCCCCCACGACCACCAGTACCATTCCCACGATGACCGCCAAAATCCCATGTTTGTTTTTCATGCGCGTGTATCTGATTGATACCACAAAAATAAAAAACGTTTTCTTGTTGCCAGCCAGCTATTTTCGGGACAAAGCAGTGCCCATCCGCTCCGTTTAGCCATTGAACCAATTGGGAAAGTTCCACACCATCCAGCCGTAGAGCGCAAAACGCACCACTCGGCTGATGCAAATGAGCAAAAACGTTTTGAAATCCAGGCGGGCCGACCCGGCCAGCATGCACGTGGCCGAAAACGGCACCGGGGTAACAGCCCCCACAAATACCAAATAGCCTCCGTATTTCTTCAATTGTCCCTCGTATTGTTTGAGGTACTTCTCGCGCACGCGGGTTTGGTAAAAATCGGTCTTTGAGAATGTGCGTCCAAGGTAGTATCCAAGAACGCCCGCACCATACGAAATAACTGTTAAAATGGAGAGGTTGATGGCAAATCCGGCCACGTCAATGTGGTCCAGTACCCAAATCATCATAAACAACTCGGGGGGCAAAAGGCCAAAAACGATTTCGGACAACGTGTAGATGCCATACAAGATGCCCGGGTTGGCCCGGATGTCATCAATGTGGCTTTTGAAGTTGTCTTGGATATAGCCTTCCAACAGGATAAAGGCCGTGATGATGACGGCAAACCAAACCAGGCCGCGCACCAAATTTTTGATCAAAAAGCTCGATCGTGTTTCTTCTTCCATAGGAAAATCAATGCAAGATGGGCATCCGCTTGAAGGGCCGCGATTCGTCAAAAAGTTTGCGATACGTGGCGTGTTTCTTAACCACGCGGGCATTTATTTGTTCGGCTACGCGTATCATTTTCGGATTGAAATCCCCGATCCAGTTCATCTCGTACTCGGTATATTGAAACCCGCGGTCGTGGGCCAATTTGCGAAAGCTTTCGATGATGGCCCCATCCACCCCTTTGCCTTGGTGCTCGGGCACAATGCCAAACAAAATGCCAAAGGCCTTGCGGTTGGTTTTCCGCCACGTGTGCCAGACAAATGTGAGCTTACCCAACCAGTTCATGTTTCCGTTTACGTGTTTGAACACCTGATTCACCTCGGGCAGCGACAGAAAAAAAGCCACGGGTTCGGCATCGTAGTATGCAAACCAAAGCAGTTTCTCGTCCATGATGGGCTTCATCTGCTTCACCAAATGCTTGGCTTGTGCGAGCGTGAGCTCCGGTATTTCGCCCCGTTTGGCCCAGGCGCGGTTGTACACGGTTTGGATTCGCTCCGGCAAAACATCCCACTGCCTGCGGGGCAGGTAGGCAAACGAATACTGCGAATTTTGCGCCACGATGTTGGCCTTTTCATACAGCCGGTCGTCCAGCGGCCCTGCGATGGGGCGGCCAAACGTGAATTGATAAAAGTAAACCTGAAACCCGTAGGCCTCAAAAAACTTTTGGTAGTACGGAAAGTTGTAGTTGCATTGATAGTTGGGTTCACGATCGAAGCCTTCCAACAACAAGCCCCACCAACGGTCGCGGTTGCCAAAATTGATAGGCCCGTCCATGGCTTCCATGCCCTGCTGTTGCAGCCATTCCTTGCAGGCGTCAAACAACCGGAAGGCTACGGCCGGGTCATCGATGCAATCAAAAAATCCGATCCCCCCCGTGGGTTGATCGTTGCCCTTATTCACTGTTTTATCGTTGACAAAAGCGGCCACACGGCCCACGGTTTCGCCTTGGTCGTTAAGGGCAATCCAGCGTATGCATCGGCCGTGCTGAAACGTCTTATTCTTCTTCGGGTCAAATACTGCGTCAATATCCGCATCAAGCGGGCGTATCCATTTGGGTTCGTGCCGGTAGAGCTTGAGCGGCAGTTCCAAAAAGGCCCGTTGGTCGGCAGCCGAAACAACTTCGCGTAGGTTCATGGGCGTTAAAAATAGCAGAAGTTAGCGGGATTGCGCCCGGTTGGGCAGGGTAACTTTGAAAGACGTGCCTTGGTTTAAAGTGCTCTCCACCTCAATGGTGCCACCCAGTTTGTCAATGGCATTTTTGACGATATACAAGCCAATGCCGCTGCCCTCGGATTGCGCGCTGGCGCGATAGAACATCTCAAAAATACGGGTGAGGGCGGCATCCTCAATGCCGATACCATTGTCCGAAAAGTCGATGACGGCCTTTTGGGCATCAATGTGGATGTGGATACGGATAAAAGAATCGGCAAGGTCGCGTCTGCGGTATTTGATGGCGTTAGAGATCAGGTTGCGCATCACTTCGCCCAGGCGCCAGGGGTCGTTGAGAAAAGGGTGGGGGTCCACCTGTATTTCGGTGCGTATGCCCTCGGCCCCGCTCAGGTAATCCAGATCGACAAAGATTTGGTCGATCATGCCGCGGAAGTCAATGGGCGCTACCGTTACCTCGAGTTTGAGATTTTTGGAATGGATCAGGATATCGCTGATAAAGTGATCCAGTTGCTCGGCCTTTTGCCCGATCAATTTCAGGTACTCCACCGGGTTGTCCGTATTGCCGGGCATCTCGGCCAACTTGATCAGCCCGCGTATGGACGAAAGCGGGGCCCGCAGGTCATGCGACACTTTGTACACAAAATTGTCCAATTCCGTATTGCGTATCTTCAGTTCTTCCTCTACTTTTTTCCGTTCGGTAATGTCCACATACAGGCCAAAAATCCCAATCGACTCATTCTCCATTTGCACAGGCACCCCGTAGATGATCACGTTTATTTTGCTGCGATCTTTTCGAAGCCGAAACGTTTCAAAACGCACCACGTGCTTACTTGAAATGAGGGTGTTCAAGTCATTACCCTCGTTGGTCAATTGCTCGGGTACGATAAACTCATTCAAGCTGTGGTTCATCAACTCTTCGCGGCTGTAGCCGAACAGACTTTCAAAGGCCTCGTTTACCTTGGCCACGTTGCCCCGGTTATCCAACAGCGTGATGGCAATGGGTGAAGCGGTGAAAAGCTGGGTGAAAAGAATTTCCTGTAGCCGTATCTCGCGCTGGGCCTTCTTTTCGTCCGATATGTTTCGGATGATGCTTTGCGTGGCGGATTCTCCCCGGTAGGTGATGGGGATGGAGGAGATCAGCACCGTCACGATCTTGCCATCCAACCGCAGCAGCTTCTGTTCAATGGGTGGCAAGGGTTCGCCCTGGTTCGCGCGCTCGGCCCGGTCCTGTACCACTGCGCGGTAGTCAGGATGCACAAAGTTCATCAACGGCTTGCCTTCCAACTCAGACCGGTCGGAGGCGTTGAGCAATTCGCAAACAAAGGGGTTGGCAAACAATAAAATTCCCTGATGATGGACCGTTACTCCCAGCGGTAGTTGATTCAGCAATGTTTCGTACCGTTGTTCGCTCTCAATGCGGGTTTGTTCATTCCGCTTTCGGTCGGTCACGTCCAACATCAACCCATGCCACACCTGTTTATCGGCATCATGCGAAGACAGGTTGGCGGTTACTTGCAGCCAGATAACGTTGTTGCCGGCCCACACGCGTCCTTCCCAGGCGAAAGACTTGCCTTGCTGAATGCTGTCTTGAAATGTGTTTTGAAAGGAAGGCAAGTCGTCTGGCCAAATAAATGATTCCATCGGCTCGTCACCTTGCAGCAGTTTCTCGCGGCTGATGCCCAGGATGTCATCGGCACGTGGGCTCAGGTAGGTGAAATCCCGGCTGCCATCGTGGCGGACATGGTACTCAAAGAGAACGCCCGGCATTTTGTCCAGAATGGAAAAAGCCGGGGAGTTGCTTTCTTGAGAAGGACTGTCGTTCATGCCACCGAAAAGGTTAAAAATAACCGTTTGCCGGAAGATTGCACAACGGGGCGTAAGAAGGGTGTATGATTAATTGGACTAGCGCGCGGTGCGGTAGGTTTTCACCGAGGCCAAATCCCAATCGATGACCAGCCCCTTGCCGATTTTGACCGCCACTTCGCGCCCATAGAGCAATTCCACCAGATATAGGGCCGCCTCATACGACCTGGCGCCACCCGCGGAGGTAATCATGTGCCGGTCGTGTACAAAACTCACTTCGCGGTGAACAGAGAGCGAGGGAAAGCGCTGTTCCAGGGCGTCCGTGTCAGCCGGAAACGTGGTACACGCCATGCCTTGCAAGAGGCCTGCCTGAGCCAATACAAACGCGCCATCGCACAGCGACAGGGTGTACATGGCGTGACGCGAGTGCTCGCGGACAAAGGAGATCAACTCCTGGTTGTTCAGGTCGTCACCCATGCTGTTCTTAGCACTGGGTACCACCAGTATGTCGATGGGTGGCAGCGAATCTGCAAGCGAAAAATCGGGGATCAACCGTAAGCCTTCAAAAGTGGTAATCGTATCGCGCGTGGGTGCAACCAACGACACAGCAATGCCTTCTGCTGTATGAAAAACCGTGTGCTGAAACACGTCCATCGGGGCGATGAGTTCGGTATTGTACACGCCATCCACTACCACGAATGCGGCATGCAGTTTCCGATCAGGCAAAATGGGCGGCCCCACTTCTCCGCGGTACTGGTTTTTATCCGGGCCACAGGAAATGGCCCAGGCGACTACCAACCATGAAAAAAATTTCATTCGCCTGTTTTATGACGCAAAGGGATTTACGATAGTCAACTTCTCGTCCACCACAAGACCATTTTGCAGATCCTCTGAGTACAAGGTGATACATCCTGCTAGGAGGGCAGAAGATACAATCAAAGAGTCCAGAAAGGAAAAGGAGTATCGCTGCCGAACCTGAGAGGCTACCCCAAAAGCAGTCGCATCCAACGCGACCACAACCCCAAGATCACAAAGGAAGAGAATATTATCTTGGCACACCGCAGGTGCGAGCTTTAGCTTTTTGAGGCAGGCCAGATACGTTTCAATCAGTACCTGAGAGCTAATCACGGGAACTTGTCCTAACAGTTTTTGGGCAATGACTTGCTTCGCAGGCGTGCCCGAATCGAATGCATAAACAGATATATTGGAGTCCAGAAAAAAGCTAGTCATAGAGTTCTTCTCGGGTCCAGCGTTTCAAGGCACTCCCGTCCACCGCATGCTTTTTCCAAAATAACTGCGCATCTTGAAATGTCCGCTTGTGCGTTTTCACGCCTGTGGACAACACAATCACCTCTACCTCGGTATTCAAAAAACTCTCGGGTAAACGAATCAGCAAATCATCGGGTGTCTGCGGGTGAATAACCTCGCGGTGCAGTTTCATACGTGGACTTTTGCCAATAAAGGTAATTAATATCCCCAACTATCGACACGTTCCAAAGGACTTCCGGGAGCCCGGAAGTTCAACCAACAACTGCCTTAAGCCGACTTCAATGCCTCGGCACCGGCTACGATCTCCAGAATTTCTTTGGTAATGGCGGCTTGGCGCGTGCGGTTGTAGGTCAACTTCAATTCTTTCAGCAGCTCGCCCGCGTTCTCGGTGGCCTTATCCATGGCCGTCATGCGGGCACCATTTTCCGAGGCATTGCTGTCCAGCACGGACTTATACAACTGTACGCGCAGCGATTTGGGGATGAGCCCCGTCAAAATCTCTTCCTGGTTGGGTTGATAGAGGTAATCGACATTAGCCTTTACTTCTTGCTGCGTTGGCACCACAGGCAAAAACGGTTCTACACGCAAGATTTGCGTAGCCACGTTCTTGAATTCATTATACACAATCTCGATTTTGTCGTACTCGCCTGCCTTGAACTTGTCCATCAGGAAATCGGCAATAGCCGCGGTACGCTCGAACGACAGGGTGCCAAACAAATTCCAGTACTCATTGATCATTGGATTGTTGCGCTTGCCAAAAAACTCAAACGCTTTCTTTCCGATGGGCAAAAGGGTCACGTTCCCCTTGCGCTGCTGCTCGGCATATTTCTCCACCAACAACCGGGTAGTAGCTTTGAAAATGTTGCTGTTAAACGACCCGCACAGGCCGCGATCGGAACTCACCACCACGATCAATACCTTCTTCTCCTCCCCCGTGCGGCTATACCAGGTTTGCCCATCCATCTCTGCCCCCGACAAGTTAGCCAGCAGATCGGAGAGCTTCTGTGAAAACGGCCGCATTTGCATGATCCTGTCTTGCGACTTACGCAGCTTGGCAGCCGCCACCATTTTCATGGCTTTGGTGATCTGCTGCGTGGACATCACCGAGGTGATGCGGCTTTTGACTTCTTTTAAACTGGGCATACGCTAATTTGACAATTAATTGATTTGAGGATTTATCGATGAGGTCATCCTTGGCATCCCTTACCAAGCCATGACACAATCTTCAGAACGACAAATCGGTCCACCTTCAAATCGATTTAATACCTGGAAGCTAATTCCGTGGCTACTTTTTTCACTGTTGCCACATCGGCATCTTCAAACTTACCCGCGCGGAAGTTATCAAGCACGGCCTGGTATTGTGCGCGCAATAGTCCGAGGAATTCCTTCTCAAATTCCTTGACCTTATTCACCGGCACACTGTCGATGTACCCTTTGGTTGACGCCAGAATGACGGCCACCTGCTCTTCCACGGGCACGGGTGCGTACTGCGGTTGCTTCAATACTTCCAGGTTTCTGCGGCCACGCTCAATGGTGAGTTTGGTAGCGGCATCTAAGTCCGATCCAAACTTGGAGAAGGCCTCCAGTTCGCGGAATTGCGCCTGATCCAACTTGAGTGTACCGGCTACTTTCTTCATGGATTTGATCTGGGCTGCACCACCCACCCGCGATACCGAGATACCCACGTTAATGGCCGGGCGGATACCCGAGTTGAACAAGTTGGTCTCCAAAAAGATCTGGCCATCGGTGATGGAAATCACATTGGTCGGGATATAGGCCGATACGTCATTGGCTTGTGTCTCAATGATGGGAAGGGCTGTGAGTGAGCCACCACCTTTCACCAAATGCTTGATGGACGGAGGCAGGTCGTTCATGGTACGCGCAATGGCGTCATTGTTGATCACCTTAGCGGCCCGCTCCAATAAGCGCGAGTGGAGATAGAATACATCGCCCGGGTAGGCTTCGCGGCCGGGCGGTCTGCGCAGCAGCAACGATACTTCGCGGTAGGCCACAGCCTGCTTCGACAAGTCGTCATAAATCACCAACGCAGGGCGGCCGGTATCGCGGAAGAATTCACCAATCGCTGCTCCGGTAAACGGTGCAAAGAACTGCATGGGCGCAGGATCGGAAGCGGAAGCAGAAACGATTACCGTGTAGGGCATGGCACCGGCCTTTTCTAAGGTGGCTGCCACCGAAGCAACCGTTGAGGCTTTTTGCCCAATGGCCACGTAAATGCAATACACGGGCTGGCCTTTCTCGTAAAATTCCTTTTGGTTGATGATGGTGTCAATCGCCACGGCCGTCTTTCCGGTTTGGCGGTCGCCAATGATCAACTCGCGCTGTCCGCGGCCGATGGGAATCATGGCGTCAATGGCCTTGATACCGGTTTGCAGTGGCTCGTTTACCGGCTGGCGGAAGATTACACCGGGGGCTTTGCGCTCCAGCGGCATTTCATACAATTCGCCACTCAGCGGCCCCTTGCCATCGATGGGGGCTGCCAAGGTGTTCACCACGCGGCCCAGCACGCCATCGCCCACTTTTACGGAGGCAATCTGCCCGGTGCGTTTTACGGTGGCACCTTCTTTAATGTCTTTGGCATCGCCCAACAACACCGCGCCTACGTTGTCTTCTTCCAGGTTTAGCACCAGCGCGCGCAGGCCATTTTCGAACTGGATCAATTCACCGGCTTGTGCTTGCGTAAGGCCGTAAATGCGGGCCACCCCATCGCCAATGGTGAGCACGGTGCCCACTTCTTCCAATTCGGCCTTGGTGCGCGACTGCGACAACTGCTCGCGCAGGATTGCGGATATTTCTTCGGGTCTAATCTCTGCCATAAGTGTTAATTCAAAATTCCTGATTCAAAATGGTTGGGAGCCCAAGGGGCAACTATCTAAAATGCTTTTACGTAGGGGTTCTCTTTAAATTTCAATTTCAGTGCCTTCAACTGACTGGCAATGGACGAGTCGATCTGCTTGTCGTTCACTTGAAGCAAAAATCCGCCAATCAATTCGCTGTCTACTCTCTCTTTCAGCTCCACCTGCTTTTTGGTGCTGATTTTTTTCACGAGTGCCTCCACTTCGGCACGCAGGGTGGCATCTAGCGGCACAGCCGTGGTGATGGTGGCCTTGCCAATGCCTTTGTGCTCGTTATAGGCATTATGAAATTCGTGGGCAATGGCGGGCAAAATTGACTCGCGGTTTTTGCGTGTAAGGATGTCGATGATGGCCATGGTGAGGGGGTGCACGTTACTTTTAAACACCCGTTCGAGGATATCGCGCTTGACATCATGTTTGATCACAGGGCTGCGCAACATGACTAGGAACTCGCGATGGTTGTCGCATGTTTTGTCGATCAACAGCATGTCGTTGTGCACGGCATCCAGTGCATTTTGGCTTTCGGCCAGCCCCAACAGGGATTTTACATAGCGCCAGGCAACGCGGGTATCGGCCATGTTAGTTGAGCTTGGTTTCTTTGATGAATGTATCGACCAACGCTTTTTGCGCTTTGTCGTCCGCCAGGTTTTTACGCACCAGCTTTTCGGCAATCTCCAGGGAGAAGATGGCCACCTGTTCTTTCACATCGCGGATGGCCGCAGCCTTTTCCGTGTTGATTACCGCCTTGGCATCTTCAATCATTTTGTCGGCCGTGCGTTTGGCTTCGGTTTGGGCCTGGTCTTGCAGGCGGCTGGCCGCTTCGCGGGCTGCGCGCAAAATTTTGTCGCGCTCTTCACGGGCTTCTTTCAAAAGCTTTTCATTATCGGCCTTCAACGAAGCCATCTCAATCTTTGCCTTCTCGGCCGAATCCAATGCGCTTTGGATAGACTGCTCGCGTTCCTTCAACGAAGCCACGATGGGTTTCCAGGCTAATCGCGACAGCAGTAAAACCAGCAGCAAAAAAATGATGGCTTGCCAAATAATAAGGCCAGTGCCGGGGGTAAGAAGCTCCATACTATGTTAGTTCATTTTTCTCGATTACCGTAAGCATACACGCAAATGGCCCCGGCCAAGTGCCGGGGCGCATTCAGGTTTGGTTTTTAGCCTTTGAACGAAATCAACAGGCAAATAACGAGCGCAAAGAGCGCGGCTACTTCGATAAGGGCCGCGATGATCAACATGGCTCCCTGGATTTTGCCCGAAGCCTCCGGTTGACGCGCCATACCTTCCATAGCCGAACCACCGATGCGGCCGATGCCGATACCAGCGCCAATTGCAGCCAGACCTGCACCAATGCCCGCGCCCATGATCGCGTAGCTGATGTCCAATAAAAGTGCTAACATAAATTGTAATAAGTTAAGTGAAACAAACCCTGACCCGATCACTCGGGTCAGGGGTATCTTTAATGGTGGTCGTGTTCTTCTGTGGCCATGCCGATGTACAGCGCGGTAAACAAGGTAAACACATAGGCCTGAATACCGGCCACCAACAATTCAATCAAATTAATGAACAACACAATCAAACTCGACACCGCCCCCACCGCAATGCTTTGGAAGATGAATGCCAAACTGATCAAACTCAGCAATACAATGTGCCCGGCCGTGATGGCCACAAACAAACGCACCGTTAGTGAAATGGGCTTGGTAAAGATGCCCACTACTTCCACCAGCATGATAATCGGTCTCAACGGCAGCGGCACTCCGGGTGTCCAGAAGATGTGGCCCCAATAGGCGGCATTGCCGCTGAAGTTCGTGATCAAGAAAGTAAAGATGGCCAATACGGCCGTCACCGCGATGTTGCCCGTAAGGTTCCCAGCGCCCGGCAACAGGCCCAATAGGTTCCCAAACAGGATAAAGAAAAACAGGGTGAGAAGATACGGCAGGTATTTCTCGTAGTGATGACCGATGTTGGGCTTTACTACCTCATCGCGCACGAACAAAATAATGGGTTCAAAAAACGACTGAATGCCAGATGGTGCTTTGCCTGCATTTTTCTTGTACGCCCTTGCCACCGACACGAGCACGACCAGCAGCAAGGTGGCGTTAATCAACAACATGGCCACATTTTTGGTAATGGACAGGTCCAACATCGCCTCACCGGAATCGGCCAGGTAAATGTGATTGTGCTCCAACTTGTAGCCATTGTATTCCACCGTATTGTGGTGCTCGTCATAAAACCGATGCGATGAAAAAATGTCCAACCCACGCTCGGCCGAATACACAATCACCGGCAGGTATAGTGTGCCGTAGTGGCCGTCCCAGAAATGCCACACATGGTCGTCCATGACGTGATGCAAAATCACCTCGCTAGCGTTAAAACCACCAGTCTCGGTACTATCGGACTCGGCCGCAAAAGCCGGTGCTGAAAGAGTGAAAAAGGCCACCGCGCAGAGGGCATAAATCGCGGTTTTTGCGCTCAAAAAAGGCTTTTTCATCACGGAAAGGCAGGGGTCTTTTAAATCGAGTGCAAAAGTACCGATTCTTGGTTCCCAAAAAAATGTTTTGGGAAAAAAAGCCCCCTCCAACGATGGACAAACGGTTCAGCGCGTGCCCTTGCGCCAATGCCAGGCCGTGCCCAGGTTCAGTTGGAAAAACCAGTAGTTGAACCGATCCATGGGAGCACTGCTAACCTCGGTAAACCGAGATTCCCATGGATGCGAACCGTCTGGTGAAATTCGATAGCCGATCTTCAACGATTCAAAGATTGAGTTAGGCGTTTCTGGGCGCGCCAGATCGATACCCACCCCGACCACAATGCCCGCGGAGAAATGGCTTAGCTGAGCGGTGTTTCCAGGGTTGGCCAACAGGCCGGCAACAGAAGCCGGGGCGGTGGGCTTCGACAGATAGACCGAGGCATCGGTGCCCGATAGCCCCACATAGGGATAGACGGCAAACCACGACTTTCGGTACACATAAAATCCGGTGTAGAGGTTAGTGGTCAATGCAAGGCGCGTCAGTTGCGAGCCGGTGTCTTCGCGCTGCCGGGTTTGGTACGATGCCATCAGGTCTACGCCCAGGATTAATCGATTCCATCGGTATTGCCCGCCCAAGCCCCAGTTTACGTTGCCCCTTGGAATTCGCGGATAGCCATTTTGGAGTAGCGTGCCGTTGAGGGCACTGGAGGCCCCGGTGGCAAAGGTCGGGACGATGGCGTACAGCGCGAAGGTGCGGTTGTGGGGTTCCTCTTTCAACGCGGCATCTTGCGCGTCAGAAGAAAATGATGCGACAAGTAAGCGAACAACAAATAGTGAGGGAAAGAATCGTAAGTGCTTTTCCATGGACGCGCAAATTCGCGTTAAAATAAAGTGTCGAAAAACGATGTTTGCTTACTTGTAAAAGTTGAATCTTTGCTTTGATGGTACTCTTGTAATAAAATCTACGGAATACTTACGTTTCCTATGGGATCATCAAAATTTCAGAATTCTGTAAAAGCTGAAGGGTTAGAGACTTTGCCTAAAAGTACCTTTTTACAAAAAAAGTGACAATAATGAGTTCAAGTGCATTCGCTGTGCACTTAACCTTGACGTAACATTTTGACAAGGCTAACGGAACCCCGAGATTCGTTGTATCAGTTAGTCGTCACTATTATTTCTGCCCAATCATGAAAACACTTACACGCTCATTGATTTTGTTAAGTTTCGTTCTCGCCTGTCAAAGTGAAACAGACGTGCCCGATCAGAATTTGCCGTTTCAGGGCATAGAAATTGTATTGGGCGAAAAGCTGAAAAATCCATATTCTGTTGCTGTCATGCGCCAAGCCAAAGAGAACATCATCGCTCGGCAGCCCAAGACGGGGTCTTTCGCTCGGACAATAGCAGACCTCGATATCAGAACAACGACATTGTATGTTAGGTATCGCCCGCTTGACTATGAGCAATATGATGACTTGCAAAATACAAGCCCTTCAGAGTTATACAGCTATCCACTCGATTACGAAATGGTTATTGAGGGAGATTACTACCACGATCCCACTATTCCGCCCGATCAACCCACTTGGCAATATACCGCTATTGAGGTCGGACAACCCATTCCATCAAACGTTACATACGAAATTTTAGATGAGTTATATCTTCCCGAGGACGATTATGAGATACTAGAGAATGGGCAAATCACTGAGGTTTGGCAACCCATAGTTTACGAGCTTGAAGATGAAGCACTTCAATTGACAGGTAACGGGTATGAGCGGGTCACCAGCATTGCCAAATCTCAAAGAGGTAGCTGGAGGCCTTCTGGTAAGATAATGCTGTTTGATAATTCGTTGGATGCCGAAGTGCCAGTAGTGGGAGCCAAAGTAAACGCTCGAAGGTGGTTTACAACTCATACTGGAATTACCGATGCGAACGGTAATTTTTCTGTTGATGGGACATTTAGGCGGCCAGCCAACTATAGTATCAAATGGGAGCGAGACGATTGGGACATACGAAGCGGTACTTGGGGACAAGCATTTTTTAACGGCCCTAAAAAAGAGGGCTCCTGGGACCTTGTGATTAGTTCTGGAGCCTCAAGAATGTATGCCGTTGTTCATGCCGCCTTGAACGATTACTATCACGGTAATAGATTAGGTCTAAAAAGTCCTCCAAAGAATAGTTTCTTTAAGGCCAAAATTAAGGTTGCGGTTTTTGAAAAAGATAAGGAGACAGACCAGGGAGTCGTGTTGGGCAGGCATCAAAAAGATTGGAGGCTGATAACGTTGATTCCAAGATTGTGGATTTGGGACGCAGCAAGACCCTGTGATGAAATATACGGCACTACTATTCATGAGTTGGCGCATGCCTCTCATTGGGAACTTCGAAAAAACAATTGGAGCGATAACAATACAGAAGAAAAAGTGAAGGAAAGTTGGGCGAGAGGTGTACAATGGGCGCTCACAAGATTGAGATACCCCAATTACCCGGGAGGAAACACCAACAGACCAAGCTATACGCAAGTCGTTGTTGATATGATAGACGGCCCTTCGGCAACTGACCAAAATTTCGGCTCCGAGCGCCTAAATGAAGATAACGTCAGCGGGTATACGATCAAAGAAATTGAAGATGCCCTAATTGGACAAGGTTCTTGGAACGGGTGGAGAGATAATATCAAAATCAAGTATGCAAATGCAACAGAAGATAACTTGGATGCGCTTTTTGCTCACTGGAACTAGCGCTCTTTTGCTTTTTCTGACACTGTCCCGCTGCGATGATGAATATGCAATTCAGGTTGACTACGTATACATCAATGAAACTGATGCAGTGCTTTCATACAGTCAAATCGCGTTGGACAATAGCGACACAACCGAGCTATTTAAAATAGAGCCGAAATCGCAGGTGGTGAGAACCGTTCGCGGAGAAAGCGAGAGAAACCCAACCTTGACTGATTGTTGTGCCGATTTTTTGGGTGATTTGCAAGGCATCGGGTTTTCGATTCTGATACAGTTCAGTGATGTAGCCTGCATTACTTACGTTGAAGGCACTGGTCCTACTACCTCAAATATTGCTGCGTATGAGGCGCGGTCTCTGTCGGCCAGCCATTTTGAGTTTGTTTATAGATTTACTGAGGAGGTCCTGACCGAGGCTGGAGTCTGCAACTAAGTGATCGACCGCCTGTAACCTATGTGCCCGACACTCCAACGGGGAGAAATCTATGATTCGCTGTTTGAATTTTGTAACTACTCTCGTCTCAGTTGGCCTGTTTTGTGCTTGTGCCGATGTTGACTACCTCGATAAAGGCGACTTTGTGTACATTAATGAAACGAAATGATTACAACAATGCAACCGAAAACAACTTGGATGCGCTGTTTGCTTTTTGGAACTAGTTTAGTACTCACCGCTTCACACTGCGCTGATGTAGACTATCAGGTCAAAGCTGATTTTATCTATATTAACGAGATAACTCATAGTATAGAACTTATTTCTATTAACGGCTTTTCACTTTCACCAAATAGCGCCTACACTATAAAGACAGAGGGAGATGGTGGAAAAAACACTACATCAGACAGTTTTGTCCCACCGTTTTTAGACGGAATAGTTGTGTATAACGGTATTAAGTGCGACACGTTATCATCTGGTACAATGGCCGGACAAGGTGAAGGCCCTGCTGTAATTCAGAACTATGAGAGCGTAAAATTAAGAGAAAATCATTTTGAGTTTACATATCGCTTCACAGAAGCCCCGTATAGTGCCGCGGTCGATTGTAATTAACTCTACTTTGTCGGATATCGGATTCGATCAAATAGGGTTTTGTTTTTGGATATGATTTGCGGATTGCGGTTGGCTATGATAACTTAAGCTGTCTCTTAGCAGAGCCCGCTAGTATAAGCAACTACCAAAATGAGGTGCTTGGTGAACGATATTTTAGATACACTTTCTTGTTTACAAACGAAGTTTTGACTTCTGCTACCGACTGTCAATAAAGACGGATAGGCCACGTTGAGCTACGTTCCAATTTGCAACTATCTTCGGCTGGAACGATTTCGCAGCAACACCCACACCTCCACCGCGGTGGCCAGCGCATAGGCCACCAAAAACACCACGGCATACATCACCGCTTTTTCGGGATTGCGCACCAGCACCACCACCAACAGCCCCAGCGAGAGCATCAGTTTGAGCGCAATGGCACCCAGGTAGGCATGGACAAACAAATCCGGCCGGGTTTTGCGCACCCGCAGCAACAGGCGCACCATCAGCCCGGTAAGGAGGACCAGCGGCAACACGATCAACAGCCCATCGCCCATCATCGCATCAACTGGCGGTAAAGCTGATACATCGAGCCGCCCAATCCAGCAAAGGTTAACACAAGTAAGAAAATTGGAAATTTGAACCCCAATCGCACATCTAACCAGTGGCCAAGCCACGCACACAGGCCGATGGTCACCAGCAATTGCAGGCCAAGCCCACTGTATTTGAGATACTGATTAGACGGCTTTGGCTCCTTCGGCCCGGTAGGTGCTGCCATTTTCGCCCAGCTTAATGTCTTTCACGGCAGCGCCCATTTTACACGTACCGTTGAATACGGCACCCGGCTCCACCACCAGTTTGCCCGTGAGGATGTCACCGTTGATCACGGACGTTGATTTGAGCACCAACAGTTCACTGATCTCCAAGCGGCCGCGCACTTGCCCTTCAATGTCGGCATTTTGCGCTATGATGTTGCCCTCGATGTGCGAACTGTTGCCCAAGGCAATTTTCGATTTGGATTTGATGTTGCCGATGATTTTCCCTTCGATGCGGATGTTGCCGTAGGTTTCAATGTTGCCTTCCAGCACGGTGCCTTTTCCAATCACGTTACTGGAAGTGCTGATCTCTTCGGCCGCGCGCTTTTGTTCTTTGGTGGTAAGCATGAGTAGTTGATGTTGAGGGGTTAAAACGTTACAAACTCTTCCGGATTGAGCGAACTTCCATTGTACCACAGCTCAAAATGCAAGTGCGGGCCATTGGTCATCTCGCCACTGTTGCCAACTATAGCGAGTATATCTCCTGCGTTTACAAAATTACCAACTTTTTTGAGCAGTTCGGCATTGTGCTTATAGACCGATATCAGGTTGCCCCGGTGCTGCACGGCTATCACGTGGCCCGCGTCCTGTGTCCAGGAGGCCATGATCACGGTGCCATCGGCAATGCTCTTTACGGGCTCGTTGGTCTTGGCCACGATGTCCACGCCATAATGCCCTTTTTTCACATCGTATTTGTCGGACACCAAACCCGTTAGAGGCGGAAAGAACACGGTGCCTTGCAACTCGCGGTATTTGCCGCTGGTAAAGTTGACCATGGCCGCCCCGCCCGATTTTTCAAACTCCTGCCGGAACAGGGAGTCGGTTGTGCCCACTTTCAGGCTGCCCACCTGCCGGATGGCGCGGTCACTGACCAATACGGTGGCCGGGTCTTGAAACTGGGTGCCGGTATCGCCACGCAAAATGCGCTTCACATTTTGGATGTACAGTTCTTTCCGATGCACCTCGCCCGCGAGCGAATCCACACGCAACGCCAACTCAAAAAGCTTGCGGTCCTGTTCCATTTGGGCATGCTTGGGGTCGAACCATTTTGCCAGCAGCGTTTTGGACAGGAACAAGCTAAAGCCGAACAAGGTCATAAACACGGCCACGGACACCACGAGCAGCTTGGCATACGTAAACCCCACGGTGGTTTTCTCCGCCAGGTTCTCCTCATTGCGGATCACCAACTGGTAGCGGGTGGTCAATCGGTCCGATAGCGTCTTCTTGGGTCTCAATTTTTACGGCAAAGAGGGGCAAAATTAGATATTTAGCCGGACTATAATATTGAATTTCTGTTTTTTACGTTTGTGGTGGTAAAGTCTTTGTTATTCCTAAACGCATGACGCTGCCCCGGCATTGTCTTTTTCTTGTGGTGTTTGTGGGGGGGCTGGGTGCTGCCCTGTTGGCTCTGCAAGGCTGCTCGTCAGAGCAGACCACGCTGGCGGGGGCCGTTTTTCACAACACCGCGGCACACTACAATGGCTACTTCTATGCCCGCGAGAAAAACCGCGAGATCCAAGCGGTGATCTGGAAAAACTGGGACGATGACCCTAGCCAAATCCTGCGGCTATTCCCCAAGTTGGACACGGTGAGTGCCAAAGCCTATGCCAAGGATACCGAAGAGGCGATCAAGATGGCCTCCATTTCCATTCAACGCCACCCCAACAGCCAATGGGTGGACGACAACTACGTGCAAGTAGGCATTGCGCGCCTGCATGCGTGCGATTACACCAACGCCATCCAAACGTTTAAGTACGTAAACAAAAAGGGGACCCATGCCGACATCCGCCACGAGGCATTGATTTACCTGCTGCGCACCTTTACCGAACAAGGCGATGCCCCGCGGGCCGAAGAAACCTTTCGCTTTTTGGAAAAGGAAAACCTGAGCCGCGATCATGCCAAGCGGTTGCTCATTGAAAAAGCGTACTTCTATCAATTACAAACCGATTACGACAACATGGTGCGGAACCTGTCGGCAGCCGACTCGCTGCTGACGCGAAAAGATGATCGGGCGCGGATCTATTTTATCATCGGGCAAGTATATCAACAACTCGGGTTCAATGCGGAGGCGTACAACTTCTACCAGAAATGCCTGGGTGCCCACCCCGACTATGAAATCGATTTTTATGCCCGGCTCAACCTGGCGCAAGTGACCAGCCTGACCAACTCACGAGACGTGCGCACGGCCCGCAAACAATTTGACAAGCTCTTGCACGACTCAAAAAACAACGAGTTCCGCGACAAGATTTACTATGAACTGGGTGAGTTTGAGCGCAAGCAGGGCAACTTACCGCAAGCCATGGACGACTATACGCTGGCCGCCCATGCGGGCACCAACAAACGGGTGCAAGGGCTGTCATTCCTGCGCTTGGGACAAATACACTTCGATTCGTTGAAAAAGTACAAACTGGCCAAACTGTACTATGACAGTGCCGTGGGTGCCTTGCCCAAAGAAACCGAAGGCTATGCGGCCATCAAAAAGCGGCAGGAGATATTGGGCGAGTTTGCCACCTACACGGAAACCATTGAAATGAGCGATAGCCTTTTGCGCCTGTCCGCTTTGGATTCGGCCACCATCCGCAAGCAACTGGATTCGCTCATCGCCAAAAACACGCCCGTGGCAACCAAGACAAAAAAGAAACGCAGGACGGCAGCAGCCAGCACCGGGGCGCGTGTGGCCGCCAACCCCTTTGCCACCAGCAACCAATCCGAGGGGACGGCCGAATGGTATTTTGGCAACGCTTCTGCCATGTCCTTTGGGCAATCCGAATTTCAACGGGTATGGGGCAGCCGTGCGTTGGCAGATGATTGGCGCAGGTCAACCAAAACAACCCTCGCAACCGACCGGGACGTGCCGACCCAAACCGTAGTGGAAAACCCCGCGGGAGGCGACACCCAAACCGCACCGGCCGTGGACAAAGTGGGCCAACTGATAGCCCAGGTGCCCCGCACCGAAAGCCAACGCCAAGAACTGCTGAGCAAAATCGAAGAAGCCTATTTCAAGTTGGGCGACTTGCAGTATTTCCAACTCAGCGAAAAAGAAAACGCAGCGGTCTCCTACACGACCTTGTTGGAGCGCTTCCCCGGCTCGGAGCATGAGCCGGAAGTGTTGTATAAACTTCACCTGATTTACCGCGATACCGATGCCGAGAAGGCCGCCCGGTATGCCGCAGCCCTCACCCAACGGCACCCCACCTCCACATTTGCGCGTGTGCTCATCAACCCCAACTACCTGAAAGAAGCCAGCGAGGCAGCCGAAAAACAAAAACTCATCTACAAAGAGGCCTATGCCGCCTACCAGGCCAACAACTTGCGCGTGGCACAGGACAAACTGGCGGTGGCCTACCAGGTTGGCGAAACCACCTTTACGCCCCAACTGGACCTGCTCAAAATTTTGATCCTCGGTAAAACAGAGGACGCCACGCGCTACCAGTTTGAATTGGCCGAATACGTAAAAAAGTATCCGGAGCATGAACTACGCCCCTATGCCGACAAGTTGCTTGCCGCTTCGCGCGAATTGATACAGCGGTTGGAAAAAGCCCGCGGCATTCAATTTATTCAGTCGTTTGATGAACCCCATTATTTTGTCACCGTGTATGACTCCCGGGCCAAACTGACCAATGCGGTGGTGAATGCGCTGGAGGCATATCATGCACGCAGCTTCCCGAACCTCAAGCTCACGACCAGCAACTTGGTGATCAATGAAGAAAAGACGCTTACGATGGTGATCGAATTCAAAAACCGCGAGGCCGCCCTCGATTATTTCGATAAGTTCATTGCGGCCAGCGGCCAATGGAGGCCCTTTGGCAGCTACAAATTCTATAACTTTGTCATCACCAAAGAGAATTTCCAAATCTTCTATCGAAACCGGGCCCTGGATGAGTACCTCACCTTCTTTGATCGAAACTATCAAAAACAAAGTCAATAGGTTTTTAGGGATACGCAAGGCGTGGATACCCAAAGCCATCAAAGGCATCTGGATTGTTTTTCTGGCACTATTGATAGGCGTTCCGCTGTATGTGATCACCGTTAGCGTGGATCTGTTCGGGCTGTATGGCGGCATGCCGAGTTTGATTGAGATCGAAAACCCGGAGAATGACCTGTCATCGGAACTGATTTCGGCCGATGGTGTCTCGCTGGGCCGTTACTTCCGCTACAACCGCAGTCAAGTCCACTATGAAGAACTGTCGCCTGAGTTGGTAAACACGCTGCTGATATCCGAAGACCACCGGTTTTACAACCATTCGGGTTTGGATTTCCCGGCTTTCCTGCGCGTGATTTATGGCGTGCTCACGCTGAACCCGCAAGGCGGGGGTAGCACCATCACCCAGCAGTTGGCCAAAAACTTGTTCACCATGAACCAAGACCGCGACTTTGACGGCCCCATCGCAAAACTGGGCAGTCTGCCGCGCAGGGCCGTGCAAAAAACCAAAGAGTGGATCATTTCGGTACACCTCGAAGAAAACTTTACCAAGGAAGAAATCATTGCGTTGTATTTGAACACCTGCGACTTTAGCAGCAATGCCTTTGGCATCAAAGTGGCAGCGGAAACGTACTTTGACAAAACACAAGATAGCCTGAACCTGCAGGAGTCGGCCGTGTTGGTGGGCATGTTGCAAGCCCCTTCGGCCTTCAATCCCAAACGCAATCCGGAAAATGCCTTGCGCAAACGCAATGAAGTATTGGCCAAAGTGTACCGGCATGGCTACCAGATCAAAACCCGGGAGCAGTTTGACTCGGTGCGGGCACTGCCTATTGATCTGGACTTTAATGTGCAAAACCAAAACCAGGGGCTGGCCCCGTACTTCCGCACAGTGATGGGCAACTACCTGCGCGAGTACTGCAATGCGCGCGGCATCGACTTGTACAACTCCGGTCTCAAGATTTACACCACCATTGATAGCCGCTTGCAAACCTATGCTGAACAAGCCATGAACGAGCACATGCGCGGCCTGCAAAAGCAGTTTTTTGAAGAATGGAAAAAGCGCGGGCGCAATCCATGGTCGGATGACAACGGGGCCGAGATGAAAGACTTTTTGCGCAAGCGCATCCGCCAAACAGATGCGTATAAACTCTACGCAACGCGCTATGGCGAAAACTCCGACTCGCTCAACATCATGCTCAACGCTAAAAAGCCGATGACGGTGTTTACGTGGGACGGTGAGCGCGACACGCTGTTTAGCTCGATGGATTCGCTGGCCTACTACAAAAAGTTCTTACAAGCAGGCTTTATGGCGATGGATCCGTTGACGGGTCACATCAAGGCATGGGTAGGCGGCACTAACCATAAATATTTCAAGTTCGATCACGTGAAGCAATCCAAGCGGCAGCCGGGCTCCACGTTCAAGCCGTTTGTCTATGGGCTGGCGATTGAAGAGGGCTACTCCCCGTGCCAGACCTTCCGCGACATTGCCCCTCAATTTGATCTGCCCAACCAACCTCCGTGGTATCCGCTCAACTCGGATGGCACCCGTGGCAAGGGCGGCACCATGACGATACGCCAGGCCATGGCCCAGTCGGTCAACTCCATTACCGCCCAAATCATGCAGCGCCTGGGTGCGGACAATGTAGCCGAGTTTGCGCACCGCATGGGCATTGAAAGCCGCATTGATCCGGTGCCTTCGCTCTGTTTGGGCACCAGCGAAATGTCGCTGTACGAAATGGTGGGAGCCTATTGCACGTTTGTAAACAACGGCATCTTCACCGAGCCGATCTTCATCACCCGCATCGAAGACAAGAATGGAAACATCATCGAGAATTTTGTGCCCAAGACCAAGCAAGCTATCAATGAGCAAACGGCTTACAAGATGATCTACATGCTGCGCGGGGGCACCGAAGAACAGGGCGGCTCCGCCCTGGGCCTGCCACGCGAAGTGCGGATCGAAAACGAAATGGGCGGCAAAACCGGCACGACCAACGATGCCTCGGACGGTTGGTTTATTGGCGTGACGCACAATTTGGTGGGAGGTGCATGGGTAGGTGGCGATGAGCGCGCGGTGCGTTTTCCCTCGTGGCCATTTGGGCAGGGCAGCCGCTCGGCACTGCCCATTTTTGGCAAGTTTATGGCCAAGGTGTATGCCGATCCGAAAACGGGCGTCTCCAAGGGGCAATTCCGGAGGCCCGCCTCGGGAGTGGATATGTCGTTTGATTGTGGGCGCGTGGACAATTTGCCCGACTCGGTAAATCTCCAAAATGAAGATACGTGGGAGATTGATCATTGAAATGAGCATACACTATTTCGTACCTACGGTACTCGACATTGGACCTATAAATATTCTACCCATATTCCATGCCTGACGGCATGAGCTTAGCGGCAAACGAATAGAGCATCGGTTGCCAATAGTCTTATGAAGGCAGAACGGTTGCCTCTAATACCGCGTGCGCACCGGGCAGAACCATCGGTTGCCGCATCCTATCCCCAACAGCGCGAACTGAGCTCCGGAGGAGCGGGATATGGGTATACCATAGCCCATCATTTGCTTTTAATCCCGTAGGGATGAGACATGACAAATAAAATTTGTTGCGAGGCGAAAAGTTTTGTCCGTTGCCGAATCCGCTGGCAAAATACCATATCGCTTATTTATCGGCATCCCCAGCTCCGGAGGAGCGGGATATGGGTAGAACATGGCCATCAATGCCCTTTAATCCCGTAGGGATGGAATATGGCAAATAAAATTTGTCCCGAGGCGAGAAGTTTGTCCGTTGCCGAAACCGCTGGCAAAATGCCATTCGCTCAACGGCATCCCTCAGCTCCGGAGGAGCGGGATATGGGTAGAAACACAGCCCATCAAATGATTTTTAATCCCATAGGGATGGAATATGGCAAATAAAATTTGTCCCGAGGCGAGAAGTTTGTCCGTTG
>ERZ1066137.38-NODE-38-length-149501-cov-11.297626_pt1 | contig 149501 bp, 136 predicted proteins | sample MGYA00382784_ERZ1066137 | MGnify/ENA primary metagenome ERZ1066137 (study PRJEB33369, sample SAMEA5778367) | biofilm metagenome | biome: Industrial cooling water; feature: Water cooling tower basin; material: Biofilm | place: United Arab Emirates | collected... | reverse complement strand
CGTCCAACTTTCTTGCTTCGTAATCATGACAAAGCATTTTTGAGATGGCTTTTAATAGATATGTCGTGCCTGACGGCACTCTGCGCGCATCATCACCATTTGCTACCCATATCATGCCCGTGACGGGGCATTTCGATATTTCGACTAAGAATACTCCATCAGGTTTGTGTTAAAGAACGTATTTGCGCGTCCCGTAGGGACGGGATGTTGGTAGGAAAAAAGAGATTCAAATGAGCCCGTAGGGGCGACATCATCAACGTTGGTTTAATATCACAATGAAATTTTTCGTTTGAAAATATCAATGAATATGTCGTACCTGACGGCACTCCGCGGTGGCGGCTGGCATTTTTTCTACTACCTATATCATGCCCCTAACGGGGCATTTGGATATTTCGGCCGAGAATCCCCCAACAAATTGGTATTAATGAACGCATTTGCGCGTCCCGTAGGGACGGGATGTTGGTAGAAAAAATGGAGATTCAAATGAACCCCGTAGGGGCGACATATCGTGCCAACAACTTCGCGAAACCGCCTGCTTTCTCTACATTCGTCTTTGAAAACACATTTTTTATGGCGAACACCTATACGCAAATCCACCTGCAGCTTGTTTTTGCCGTACAAAACCGAGATGCGGTAATCCAACCGCCTTGGCAAGACGAACTGTACCGTTATATCACCGGAATTGTTCACCATCAGCAACACAAACTACTCGCTATCGGGGGCATGCCCGATCATATCCATATCTTGATTGGGCTACGGCCCGTTCAGGCACTCTCCGAACTCATGCAAGACATTAAAGCCAACTCGTCCAAATGGATTAACGAACGGGGATTCACAAAAGGCAGGTTTTCATGGCAAGAAGGATACGGAGCGTTTTCATATTCCAAAAGAGATGTCCCAACCGTTATTGAGTACATCCGAAATCAAGAATCTCACCACCGTCAAAAAACATTTACGGACGAATACCGCGAGTTATTGACGATTTTTGAGGTGGCCTTTGATGAGCGATACATCCTGAAATCACCGATGGATTGAACCCACATCAACCGATATGCCGTGCCTACGGCACTAAATAATTGCTACCTTCTTTCTACCGAGATCGTGCCCCAACGGGGCACTCAAACAAAACGCATAGAAAAATCACGACCCCATCTGACATGCCGTGCCTTCAGCACTCAATGGTTGTTAACTACTCTCCACCAAGATCGGACCTCCAAACGGGTACTCGGAACCCATGACAAAATCAAAACACAATCCCATATTTCGTGCCTACGGCACTCCGCGTGGGCAATTATCATTCGTCTACACAGATCGTCCCGAGAATGGGGCATCGAAAATTTTTAGTCCATCGTATTCGAAAAGGGTTGCCACCAAGCCAAGTTCTCGCGCGTTCTGTAGGGACGGGATAGGGGTAGAAGAGGACAGAATTTCAGACAAGCCCCGTAGGGGGCGACATGATATGGTTCCTGATCTATCCGATATTACCAAACAACAAACGCCCTTCGAAAATACTAAATGGATATGTCGTGCCTACGGCACGCCACGGTTGTTGTATTCCCTACCGAGATCATGCCCCTAAGTGGGCATGCATTACGCTTGCCGGCCGCTATATCGCAAAAGGTTTTTTATTTAAACAAGCTCGCAGGAGCGCGATGAAATCTGGCATTTTCATCCCCGACTATCAGCCTCCCATCAATTCCCCTTCTTCATCTGATCAAACTTGGTCTCTGACTTTTTAGGAAATGTGTTATCCATGGTGTTCACGTCACCGGTTGCTTTGGCCGGATCGATGACCACGTTGGTCACTTGCTTTTCTTTCAAGAATACCTTCTTCACCTCGTTTTCATTGGTGCGCCAAACTTCAGCGGGCAGCGTTTCAACTTCTTTGCTTCCATCGGCATACGTCCATTCGATGACTACCGGTGTGACGAGTCCTCCTTTGTTTTTGAGCGTGAGCTCGTAAATGTTTTTGCCTTCCATCTTGGCTCGGATGGCTTTATCATCGACCAGGCTGCGGAACTCGCTGGCTCGTGAGCCGGCCGCCTCGGCTCCGCTATTGAGCACGGTAAACTCCTGCGGCCCTTGGCTAAAGTCAATGGCCTTGTCACGCTGTTTAGTTGCCAAGTCGCCCGATTTGACTCTTGGGTTTTTCTTTTCCACGTTGGGCACTTCGGCCTTCACGCGATACCATTTCACTTCGTCCAAATCAATATCCACATGGTCTGTCGAATAAAACCATCCACGCCAAAACCAATCGAGGTCCACCGCGCTGGCATCTTCCATGGTACGGAAGAAGTCGGCCGGTTTGGGATGTTTGAATGCCCACCGCACGGCATACTCTTTAAAGGCCTGATCGAACAAGGCGGTGTCCATGACCACTTCGCGTAAAACGGTGAGTGCCGCGGCCGGTTTGCTGTAGCCGTTGGCACCAAAGCTGCGCCCTTGGTTATCTGAGCTGGCCATGATGGGGCGCATGATGCTTTTGTCTCCCTTCATAAAAGACGTGATGCCCTCAGGCGTGTTATCGGTATAATCAAAGCCGGGGTAACGCAGCCGGATGGTTTCTTTTTCCAAAAAGCTGTTGAGTCCTTCGTCCATCCAGGTCCACTGTCGCTCGTCCGAGTTGACGATCATCGGAAAAAAATTGTGGCCTACCTCGTGTACGATTACGCTCACCATGCCCTCGAGTGTACGCTGCGAGTAGGTACCGTCTTTTTTAGGTCGGCCAAAATTAAAGCAGATCATGGGGTACTCCATGCCAATGTCGGCCGTATGTACGCTGTAAGTCGTGGGGTAGGGATACTCAAAAGTACGTTGCGAGTAAACCTCCAACGTGTTTTTGATCGCCATGGTCGATTCCTTTGCCCATAGCGGATTGCCTTCTTTCGGGTAGAGCGACTGCGCCAAGGGTGTGCGGCTGCCAATTTTCACGGCCATGGCATCCCAGATAAACTTGCGCGAGGACACAAACGCAAAATCGCGCACGCTGTCGGCATGAAACTCCCAGGTGCTTTTTTTCTTGGAACGTTCTTTTTCTTTTTTTCGGGCTTCTTCTTCCGTCACAATGAACACTTGTTTGTCGAATGTTTTGCGCGCCCGCTCGAAGCGTTCTTGTTGTTCCTTCGTCAATACTTGTTTCGGGTTTTGCAGCCAACCGGTGGCCCCTACAATGTGGTCGCTGGGCACCGTAATCTTGACTTTAAAGCTACCAAACGGCACGGTAAACTCGCCATTGCCCAAAAACTGTTTGTTCTGCCAGCCTTCATAGTCATCAAACACACACATGCGTGGATACCATTGGGCACAAGCATAGAGGTAATTACCGTCCTCAGGAAAATATTCATATCCCCCCCGCTCGTTAAACTTCATGCGGTCGTATTCGCGGTAGCTCCACTCCACGCCAAATGCAAATTTTTCGCCCGTTTTTAGCGGCTGCGGCAGCTCTACGCGCATCATGGTATTGTTGATCGTATGGGGCAAGGGTTTGCCTGTCGCGTCTTTCACCGATTTGATTTTATAGCCGCCTTCGTAGTCGTATGCATCTACTGCCCCGGCAAAGTAGCGGGTGGGGATGGAATCAACGACACGACTGGACCGTGTTTGGTTGGCAATGCTGTTTTTGGCCAGGATATTCTGATCCAGTTGCAACCACAGGTAGGTCAGCGCCTCGGGCGAGTGGTTGTGATAGGTGATGGTTTCCGAGCCGGTGACCATTTGGGTCTCGTCATTTAGCTCCACGTTGATGACATAATCCGCCCGGTTTTGCCAATAGTTTTCCCCGGGCGCCCCGGATGACGTGCGGTAGCTGTTGGGCGTGGGCAGCAGTTGATCCAGTTGCTCAAACTTCCCTTGCCAATTTTTTTGTTGCCCCCAAACCGGTAGGGTACCGGCCAGCAGTAAAAAACAAATAACGTGCTTCATAATGTACTCGCGTTAGGCGGTGCTTCGATCAATTGGTTTTCTTTTTTAGCTCATCAAATTTGCTGGGCTTGGCCACGCGCGGAAACACGTTGTTGTCTTCATCAATGTCGGTGGTTTCTTTGAAGGGGTCAATGACCACGTTGGCCACCTCTTTGTCTTTGGCAAATACTTTGGCCACCTTGGTTTCGTTGGTACGCCAGATTTCGGCCGGGATGCGTTCAATTTCTTTCGTGCCGTCTTTGTAGTTCCATTGCAGGATGACGGGCATCAACAAACCCCCGTTGTTGGTCAGGGTTACTTCGTAGAAGTTCTTGTTCTCCAACTTGGAGATAATGGCCGCATCGTCTACCCGGTTCTGGAACTCGCGGTAGAGGCGGGCATCGGTGGGGATAACCGAGAAGAAGTTGGGCCCGTCCGCAAAACCTTTTTCCTTACCCGCCTGCAAGTCGGGTGCAGTGGTTTTTTTCTCTACGTCTTTTTGCCCTTTGCGCAGTTGATACCATTTGACATTTTCCAGATTGATGTCGCAATTGTCGGTCGTGTAAAACCAGCCGCGCCAAAACCAATCTAAGTCTACCGCACTGGCATCTTCCATGGTACGGAAAAAGTCAGCAGGTTTGGGATGCTTGAAAGCCCACCGCTGCGCATATTCTTTAAACGCTTTGTCAAACAACTCACGCCCCATCACCGTCTCGCGCAGCGTGAATAGGGCGGTAGCCGCTTTGGCATATTGTTCAGGACCAAACATGATGACCTGTTCGGAGTTGGTCATAAGCGGGCGCATTAGATTTTTATCGCCTTTCATGTAAGGCACCAGGCCGGCAGGCTTTCCGCGAGTCCAGTCGATGTCCGGATAGCGTTCCAGTTGGGTAAGCATCTGCACAAAGCTGTTAATGCCTTCGTCCATCCACGTGGTTTGGCGCTCATCGTTGTTGATGATCATGGGGAAAAAGTTGTGGCCCACTTCATGGATAACCACGCCAATCATGCCCTGCCGTGTTTGGGGCGAGTACTCGCCTTTGGCGTTGGGCCGTCCAAAGTTGAAACAAATCATGGGGTATTCCATGCCAATGGCTGCAGCATGCACTGAGGTAGCTTGTGGGTAGGGATAGTCGATGGTGAATTTGGAGTATACTTCGAGGGTGTTCTTCACCGCCAGGGTTGACTCTTTTTCCCAAAGGGGATTTCCTTCCCTGGGATAGTACGACATGGCAAGCGGTGTTTTGTCGCCCACTTTCACGGCCATGGCATCCCAAATAAACTTGCGCGAAGAGGCAAATGCAAAATCCCGCACATTGTCGGCTTTGAATATCCACGTCTTGGTTTCTTTCACTCTGGTTTTTTCCTTCTCGATGGCCTCGGCTTGCGTGCGGATGATCACGGGTTTATCAAAGGTCTTCTTGGCCAATTCAAAGCGTTGCAGTTCTGTAGGGCTCAGCACCTGTTGCGGATTTTGAATCATGCCGGTGGCACCCACCATGTGGTCAGCGGGCACGGTGATCTTTACCTCATAATTGCCAAAGGGCAAGGTAAACTCTCCGCGGCCCAGAAACTGCTTGTTTTGCCAGCCCACCACATCGTCATACACGCACATGCGCGGGAAAAACTGGGCAATGGTATACACGTAGTTTTTATCTTCGGGAAAGTACTCCAGCCCACTGCGACCACCCAGCAGGTTGCGGTCCACAATGTTAAAAGACCATTCAATCTGGAAGGACACTTTCTCACCCGTTTTCAACGGCTTGGCGATGTCCACGCGCATCATGGTAGCGTTGATTACATAGGGAATCGGATTACCCGCCATGTCTTTGACGGATTTGATCTTGAACCCACCATCAAAATCATAGAGGCTCAATTGCCCGGCAATGGCTTTGGTATTCACGGAGTCGCGCAGGGCGCCCCCGGCCGTTTTGTCGGTGTTGTTGCCTTTGGCGAACAGGTTCTGGTCCAACTGAAGCCACAGGTAACGCAACACATCGGGCGACTGGTTGGTGTACGTGATGGTTTCTTTGCCGCTGATGCTTTGGTTTTCATCGTTTAACACGATGTCCATCACATAATCGGCTTGCTGCTGCCAGTATTTGGGCCCGGGCGCACCCGAGGCCGACCGGTATTCATTGGGCGTGGGCAGCGTTTGGTCAAGCTGTTCGAATTTTCCCTGCCATTGTTGTGCCCAGGCGGGTGCAGCGCACAGTACGCTCACCAGCAAAACGAGGTATTTCATAAGAGGTAAGTTAGATATGTAAACAACAAATTATTCTCATCAATCGCCCCAGAAGTCCGATTCCTTGACCATCAACAGCGCCATGCCTGCTATCATGGACGAAACGACTATTTTCCAATCTCTGCGGCTTACGTTCAAAAGCGATTCAACAACATAGGAGATCGCCAAAAATACAACAACCACTGCTATTTGTCCCAACTCCAGTCCGATGTTAAAGGCAAACAATTGTGACACGATTCGGTCGCGGCCCAAAATGGCCCTCAGAAAGTTAGAAAACCCCATGCCGTGTATGAGTCCAAAACCCACCGCCAACACATAGTTGAAGTGTACCCGCTGGCTGGTAAGGGTGGCCTCGTTGCGCAGAATGTTGGCCATGGCGGTCAAAAAAATCGTGACGGGAATCAAAAACTCGATCAGCGTGGCGTTCACGCGTATCCAGCCCAACGTGGCCAACGCCAACGTGAGCGAATGCCCCACCGTAAAGGCCGTTACCAGTATCAGCACGCGTTTCCAATCGGCCCAAACATATACCGCACACAAGGCCATCACAAACAAGATATGGTCATACCCATCTTTTACATCCAGGATGTGCTCCCACCCATATTGAAAATAAATCCCAAAATCGCCCATGCTCCCCGCTCGTTATTCTTGTAAAGCCGCCAAGTATAGCGGTAATTTTTAATTAGGGCAATTCAAGGTATTTTTGGCGGTCAATAAAGTGTATGATCAAAATGTTGCTTGTGTGGTTGGTGTGGGGATGGGCACATCCCATTCACATCTCGGTGACGGAAATCAATTATTCGGAAAAGGATAAGGCGTTACAAATCACCACGCGCTTGTTTATTGACGACTTGGAATTGGCCATACGCAAGCACGTGGGTAACCCCGATCTGGATATTTTGGAGCCCCCTGCGGGCAACACCACCGATCAACTGGTAAAAGACTACTTGGCCCGGCACTTGGTTGTGAAGGTAGACGGCAAGTTGGCCAAGGCAAATTATTTGGGTTCGGAACGGGAAGACATGGCCTTGATCTGTTACATTGAACTGCCGGGCATCAAAAAAATAAAACGGCTGGACGTGCGCTACGATGCCATCATGGAAATACATGACGACCAGTCGAATCTGGTGCATGTCACCTACAAAAGTCCGGTAAAAAGCACGCGGTTGCTGGCCGATAAACGCGAAGATGTATTTCTGTTTGATGGAAAATAAACCTTTGTAAACCCTATTTTACTACGCATGAGAAAGAAGATTGTAGCCGGCAACTGGAAGATGAACAAGACGCTTGATGAAGCCCACGCGCTGGTGGCCGAACTGACCGGAATGGTGGCCGGTGAAGTAAAAACCCCAACCGATGTGGTGGTGTGCGTTCCTTTCCCCTACCTGTTGCCCATCAAAAACCAATTGGGCGCTGGGGCGCGCATAAAAGTAGGTGCCCAAAATTGCAGCGAGCATGAGTGGGGCGCTTACACAGGCGAAATATCCGCCAACATGCTGGCTTCGGCAGGGATACCCTATGTGATACTCGGCCACAGCGAGCGGAGACAATACTTTGGCGAAAGCAGTTCGTTGTTGGCTCAAAAAACAGACCGCGCGTTGGCACAAAAGCTCACACCCATTTTTTGTTGTGGCGAGCCGCTGGAGGTGCGCGAGAAAGGAACGCACGAGGCCCTGGTGAAGCAACAGGTCGAAGAAGCCCTGTTTCACCTGTCGGCCGAGGTCATCCAAAAGATAGTGATTGCGTATGAGCCCGTATGGGCCATCGGCACGGGAAAGACCGCCACTTCGCAGCAGGCGCAGGATATGCATGCGGTCATACGGCAACACCTGGCAGGCAAGTTTGGTGCTGCCGTGGCACAGGAGATCTCCATTTTATATGGAGGCAGCGTGAAGGCCGACAATGCCAAGGAGCTTTTTGCGCAGCCCGATGTCGATGGCGGGTTGGTGGGTGGCGCTTCGCTGAAGTCAAGGGAGTTTGTGGAGATTGTGAAGGGAGTGGTATAGGTGATTTGCTTTAGTTCGGATGTTATTTTATCTTTGCTATGTATTACCCCCCTATGATGAGAAAATCATAGGTTTGAGCCCTCAATTGAAGAGGGCTTATTTTTTGTATTATGGCCGACAAGAGGGTTATTGCTTATGTAGATGGATTTAACTTCTATTACGGTTTAAAACGAGCCGCATGGAGAAAATATTATTGGCTGGATCTTGTGTCGTTCTTATCCAAATTCCTTAAGGACTATCAGCTATTGGTCGAGGTTCATTATTTCTCAGCCGTTCCCACTGACAAAGAAAAACAAGATCGGCAGGATCTCTTCTTTTCTGCCAATAAACTCAATCCCCGATTTCATCTACATCTTGGTAAATTCCTGCAAAAAAAGATAAAGTGTCAATCTTGTCAACAAAGTTATATCACTTATGAGGAAAAGGAATCTGACGTCCGGCTGGCAACCGCTATGATCAGTGATGTTGTAAAAGGAAAATGTGACACCTCTATTTTGGTCAGTGCTGACAGCGATATCATTCCTGCTATTGACTTCATCCGATCTTTCAAACCTGAACACAAAATTTACGTTTACTTTCCACCTCACCGCGTCTCATTCGATCTAAGGCAAAAAGCTGACAGGTATATACTACTGGAACGTCATCCAGAAAAATTTGAAAAGTCTCTATTGCCAGATAAAATCCCCCTCGTCCCATCCGGGTACATATTGCAAAGACCACCTCAATGGCGTTAATGTTTTACAAATGACTTACTACACCCGCCTGACCGTTGCGTGCCCCTCCGATTATCGCGAAATATTGACGGCCGAGATAGCCGAAGCGGGTTTTGATACATTTTTGGAAACGGAAGACGGCTTTGAAGCCTATGCCGAACATCCCTCGCGCGAAAGCGCCCTGGCCATACAGGAAAAGTACAAGCATATCCAACCCCTCTCCTTTCACTTTGACGAGGTGGAGAAGAAAAATTGGAACGAGGAGTGGGAAAAAAACGTAGAGCCGGTTATCGTGGCCGATGCCGTATTGGTGCGGGCGGCCTTTCACCAAATCGACAAAACGTATCCGTACGAAATCATCATTACCCCCAAAATGTCGTTTGGCACGGGCCACCACCCTACCACCCACCTGATGTTGCAGGCGCAGTTGTCCGTTGACCATGTGGGCAAACATGTGATGGATGCCGGCTGCGGCACCGGTATTTTGGCCGTGATGGCCAGCAAACGCGGGGCTGCTTCGGTAGATGCGTTTGACATTGATGAGTGGAGTGTGGAAAACGCCCGCGAAAATGTGACCATCAACCAATGCGCCAACGTGGATGTATGGCTCGGCAAACTGGGGATGCGGGTGTATGACAAGCGTTTTGCCGTGATTCTGGCCAACATCAACAAAAACATCCTACTGGCCGACATGCCAGCCCTTGCAAATCATTTGGAGCCGGGAGGCATGCTGCTGCTAAGTGGTTTCTATAGCCACGATCTGGACGACATGATAACCGCAGGCAGCGCACAGGGCCTGACCCGGGTAACGCACTATGAACGCGAAGGATGGGTTTCGCTGGTGATGAAGAAGAGCGCTTGACTCCAGCGTTGTCTTTATTTCAATACGCATTTGGATCTTCCGTCATCCGCCAAAACTTCTTTCCGTCCATCGCCATGCGCGGGCGTTGCGTACCTTCGTCTACCTCCATCGGCCCCAAGCTCATGCGTTGCACCTCGGGTGTGGCCAATGCAATCGTCTTTTCTTCACCGCCCTCTATTTCCAATTCCGAAGCACAAATCACCGACTCCACCAACTCTCCCCCTTCGATGGTCACGCGCTCAGTAATCGTCAACACCAGCTCATCTTTCGCAACCGCCCAAGTGCCTGCATAACTGCGCATGCGCTCGGCACAATTCATCTGGCTGGTGTGAAACCTAAATCGGCCATCGCCAAAGAGGCGATACACATCGCTCCAGCCGGAGGCCATGTGGTTGGAGTCCTGCCAAATACCGATCCACTCTGCCCGGTCGAATGCTTGACCTTTTTTCGGTTGGCAGGCCACGACCATTACAGCCACCGCGGCCATGCAGGTCAGCCACGAGAAAAGCTCTTTTTTGCCTTTCATAACCATACTGTTTTGGTGGGATACTTGGGGTACGGCTTCAACTGTTGTGTAAAGTAGCATATTACGCGGATTATTACGAATTTCAAGGTTTTTGATGTCGTGAAAAAGGCCCTTCTTCCCCTTGTTTTTCTGCTGGTAGCGGTGGGCGCGCGCGCCCAAACCTATTCGTTTCAAGACAGCTTGCGCATGGCCTTGGAACGTATCAACACCGTGGAAGCAACCACCGTGGCCGCGGGCGTCACCACGGCCTGGAACAGCCTGGGCCCGGATCAGCAACGCGTCATCAAACAGCATGCGTTGCGTATGAAGCGCAAGCGCTACCCCCTTAGCCCCCATTTGCTCCACTACCACGGGGCCTGGGTGGCGGCCATCACCATCGAAAAGGCTGAGCCTGCCCGCCTGACGAACTACCTGCACGTGGCCGGTCAGGTGATTGACCAAAACACGCCTGCGCAGGCCAATATGTTCTTTGCGCAGTCGCGCGATTTTTTTGAACACCATGCCTTGTCTTATGCGCGCACGTTCCGGCTCAAGCCGGTGGAGGACGAGTATCGCTTTGACTTTATCTATCCCGACACAACCGTCACGTACTATGATCCCTACGCACCGGCCGATACCACCCAGTATTCACAGCCCCCCTGGATGCAGGAACCCGTACAACCTACCTTACTCGGACCGGTAATCCGCTTCACCTCGCTCTCCTTGGTACTTGCTACCCCGGCCGACTCTGTGGTGCTGCAACGCACGCAAGGGGTGTTTGGCTTCCTCGACAAAGTGTTTGTGGGCGAGGGCGGCCGATTCAACTGGAGCAGCACCGGCCTGCCGGGCGATTCCGTTTACTACGACTTTAAAAAGTATCATTTTAAAACCACCAGCCCCTCGCTGGCTGCTGGGCAAGGACGACTCACCTACATCGGCAAACTGCGCAGCCCCGTGCCCGGAAAATTTGAGTACAGAAGCGAGCCGCATAAACGCCCAGGCGATGCAAAATATCCGCGCTTTACTTCGTACGAGAGCAACATCTCACTGGCTAACCTGGGCTCGGACAAGGTTTCATACACCGGTGGGTTTAGCCTGGCTGGCCCGGTTATGGGAAGTCAAAGTGCCAACGGCATGCCCGCCACCTTGCAGATCAAAAGCAAAGATGACCGTAAAGTCATCGCGCAATCCACCGCGTTTGTCTTTCAGGACTCCACCATCCTTTCGCCCAAGGCCCGCATCGCTATCTATCAAGGGTATGACTCCATCACCCATCCTTCGCTCCAGTTCACCTACCGCACGGGCAGCGAGTTGTTTGTTGCAGCAAAGGAAAAAAGCCCGTTGCGCAAAGCCCCGTTCACCTCCTCGTACTTTGACATGGACTTCAGCGCGGATCAAGTGCTATGGGACATGAAAACCGACAGCTTGAATATCAGCATCCCCGGCAGCGGCAATGTGGCCCCGATGATTCTAGAATCGAACGACTTTTTTAGCCCGGATGACTACCGCAGCCTGCGGGGCGTTGGTTTTACATACCACCCGCTGGTGATGGTGGTAAACTATTGCAGCAAATACAATCTGCGCGAATTCAACCGCTATGAAATTGCTGCGGATGCAAACATCAATCCCGAACAAGCCCGCATGGTCCTGGAATTTCTGGCTTCGGCAGGTATGCTGCACTACGATGCCAAAACCGGCCGCGCCCGCGTGTATGAAAAGGCCTTCCGGATTGTGGATGCGTACCGCGGCAAAGCCGACTATGACAACATGAAGATACAATCGTACACCTACCGCGAACCCAACGCCACGCTTGACTTGAGCAAACGTGCGATGAAAATACGTGGCGTGGAAAAATTCAATTTGAGTGATTCGCTCAACGTCATCATCAAGCCCGACAGCGCACAGGTCACGTTGCTTCAAAACCGCGACCTTAAATTCAATGGCGTCATCACAGCCGGCAATTTCGAGATCACCGGAAAAGACTTCACGCTCAAATACGACAGCTTTTTTATTAACCTCAACAAGATCGATTCTATCCGCTTTTTTGTGACTGACAAAAACGGTAACCGCAAAAAAGTAGATAACGCGATGATGGGAGCCGACTCGGCCGCAGTGGCGGCAGGCGGCCTATCGGCCAATGCCACCAAATCGTCCGGTACGCTTTTCATCAACGCGCCCAACAACAAAGCCGGGTTGAAAAAATTACCTAACTACCCGCGCCTCGATGCCACAGGTGGGGGAGTCATCTACTTCGATCGGCCCGAAGTTTTGGCGGGCGCCTATGACCGCTCGATTTTTTTTGTGGTGCCCCCCTTTAAGCTCGACAGCTTGAGCGATGCCGACCCTTCGTCCATCAACTTTGACGGCACATTTATCACCAGTGGCATGTTTCCCGGTTTCAAAGAAAAGTTGCACACCATGCCCGATAAGTCGCTTGGCTTCACGCACGTGATCCCCAGAAGTGGCTACCAACTCTTCCGGGGCGATGGCAAAGTATTTGGAAACATCACCGTGAGCAACGCAGGTGTGCGGGTAGGTGGAAAGATTGACTATCTGGCGGCCACCTTGGAGTCGCCCGATTTTATTTTTTATCCTGACTCCGTTACTACCAAAGGCAACGTAGGTGAAATCCAAGAGAAACAATTTGGAGCCGTCAACTTTCCGCAACTGCGCTTGCCCGAGTACAAGCTCAAATGGCTGCCCAAGGAGGATAAGATGAATTTGAAAAACACCAAAGACCCCTTCAGCCTATATCAAAACACCGCCACGTTGGATGGCCAACTGACCGTATCCAAGGCCGGTGTGTTTGGCAGCGGCAAGCTCAGCACTCGCGGCAGCGAGCTGATCTCGAAAGAGATGACCTTTACCACCAAAGACTTTGGCGCGCGCCATGCCCGTTTTTCGGTGCTCACCACGGGCAGCAACAAACCGGCCTTAGCGGGCAATGATGTTCGCATCAAATTCAACCTGGCCGAAAACGTAGCTACCATCAGCCCGGAGATTGAAGGCGAAGCGGCCATTGAATTTCCATACGCTCAATTTAAGACGTCTATCCCACAAGCACGTTGGGATTTGAACACGCAAAAAATTACGATGACGAAGGCCAAGGATGTGCCCCTCGAAAATTCCTACTTCTACACCACACGCAAAGACTTGGACTCGCTGCGCTTCAATGCCGACAAAGCCGAGTACGATATCAAAACCCAACAACTGAAAGTGAGCGGTATCCCCTACATTATTGTGGCTGATGCCAAGATCACCCCCGAAAACAGCGAAGTATTGATTCTCGAAAACGCCAAAATCGGCACCTTGAAAAACACCATCATTGTCATGGATACGATCAACGAGTACCATCGGTTGACGGCCGGGGTGGTGGATATCGTGTCGCGAAAAGAGTTTGGCGGCTATGCTACGTACCAGTATGTCAATGCGGTAAACGATACGTTCGCCATCAAAATGACCGATTTTCATTTGGAAACCGTGGAGCCCACCAGCACCAAGCGGAGAAGCCGTAGCTTGGCCACCCAGCAGACGGTGGCTACGGGGGCGGTTACCGAAAAAGACAACATCAGCATTGCGCCCCGTATTTTTTACAAAGGCGACATGAAAATGTATGCCACGCGACCCGCGCTACAGCTTAAGGGATACATTAAACTCGACTTGAAAAAAATCAAGAACTATGACACCTGGTTGCGCTTTGAACAAAGTGGCGATGAAAAAGAAATCTATCTTGACTTTGACAATACGCTCACCGAAGAGGGCAAAAAGGTAGATGCCGGATTGCACTTTGGCACGGACAACAATTTGTACATCACGTTTGTGTATGACAAAAAAGATCCCGCAGACGAAGACTTCTTTCTGCCCAGTGGTTCGTTGTTTTATGATAAAGAAACAACGGAATTTAAGATCGAAGACCGGGCCAAGGCAGCAGGCGAAAAGCTGGGCGGCAAGGTGTTTGCCTACAACGAAGACAAACAGGAAGTAAAGTTTGAGGGGCCGGTGTCGTTTTTCAAGGGCAACAAAAATTTCAACCTCACGGCCACTTCGCTTGGCTCCGGCAGCTTAGTCGACAACGAAATCAAGCTCAACACGTTTTTGATGGCCGACCTAAACGTGCCCGTGGGCATTTATGACCTGATGGCGCGCAAACTGCAAGAAGTGATCAAAAATGAAGGCGCGGACGAGGGGCTCGGTGATCCTTCTGACTTGTTGTACAAGATTGCCGACATCGTGGGCGAAAAAGTAGCCAAAGACTTTCAAGACCGCTCCGTAAAGGGATACGTATCGCTGGGCACGTTGCCCGCACTTGCCAAGCCGATTACGTTTGCCAACGTAGACTTGAAATGGTCGCAGGAGTACAAGGCGTTTTACAGCACAGGCAAACTGGGGCTGAGCAACATCCTGAAGTACGATCTTAACGCAGCATTCGAGGGATTCATGGAGATCAAAAAAAATGAGGATGGTGCCCCGGTCTTCCACGTGTTCTTCAAAGCCTCACCGGACGCGTGGTACTATTTTGGAGTGGAAGACAACCGCTTGCTTATCCATAGCTCCGATGCAGCCTTGAATGACCTGGTGAGCAAGAAGACCAATGCCGCCAAGGCCAAAGTAGGAGAACTTGCTTTTGTGCCCGGCACGGAGGAAGAGACGCTGGCCTTTATCAATCGCTACCGCCAGAACTATTTGGGCATTGAAGTGCCGTATGATCTCAGTGCCGATCCCTCCGCCAAGGGCAAGGCCAAGAAAAAGAAAGACGAGGCCGATGACGGCTTCTAAGCTTCGCTGGCTGTTGTATTCGGGCGCAGGCCTGGCGCTGACAGGTCTGGGCTTGTCGCTGGCCATTGATGCGGGTTTTGCCAAAGCTGCGGGCGAGCCGTGGATCATCTACGGCACCGTGGCATTGGCCGTCTTCAACACGGGGCTTACCTTGTTTGGCCGCGGAGTGGCGGAGTATGTGTGGCGGAAGAAAAGCCAATGACACAAGCGCACAATTACTCCGCGCGATGACCTTTGATGATCTGATTTTTCAGGCTGTATATTTTGTTCAGTTTGCTCGTGTACCCTTCCAACTCGGTTGACACGCTATTGATAAAGCTGCTGTACATCTTCAGTTTGGCCTCATCCAATGTTTTTTCCTGCGCGACCACATTCGTCAGCCCTAGCAGTGTTGTGACGGGCCTTCGCAGCACGTGCGAGATATCAAAGGCGATTTGCTCCATCATGGTCTCGTACTCAATGCGGCTCGTGATGTCCTGAAACGATCCATACCAGACTACGGTGCCATCACTTCTTCGCTCGGGTTCGGCCAATGCCATAAACCAGCGAATATGACCCTCTGGCTGGGGTACACGAAACTCATGGTGCCAAGGCGTTAGTCTGCGAAAAGACTCCTCAATACTCTTTCTAAACGTCTGTACGTCATCGGGGTGCACTAATTCCAGGATGTGTTCCGGGTTCTCCTTCACCGAATCCGATTGAAGGGAAGGGTGGAGTTTGGCTATTCCCTGGCTCACAAAATCAAACTTCATGACTCCCCTTTTTGACATCGTCAACTGGTAGATGACCCCTGGTGCGTGATCGGTTATACACCTCAACTTCCCGGCATTCTCCTCAATGCGTTCGCCCTGCAGCATGATCAGCTTTCGCGCATCCAAGTAGTGCATTACCTTCTTGGCCAGGATCGCCAACGCATTTCGCTGGATATCCGACATGCGCATGGGCACGGTATTGAAAACGCACAACGTGCCTAACACATGACCTTTGGTGGACACCAGCGGAGCCCCGGCATAGAAGCGGATAAACGGAGCATTTTTAACAAAAGGGCTATTGCTGAACCGTTCATCGTCAAACACGTTTTCGACAATCAACAGCTCGTCCGGCTTATCCAGCGTGTATTGACAAAATGACTCTATTCTCTTTACTTCAACATCGGTCGTCCCCACTTTTGCTTTATACCACTGCCGGGCGCTATCAATAAATGAAATAACCGACACCGGGGTACCGCAAACCGCGGAGGCTATCTCGGCCAACTCATCCAACTCCTTCTCTGGTTTCGTGTCCAGTATTTGATACTCGAACAATTCTTCCAGCCTGGCCTGCTCATTCATATAGACTGTTTGACTGTATACTTGTCTTCTAAGTTGCTCAATTACTATACTAAGCTACTCAATCAAGACAGATTAACAACACCCGCGGTTGGAAAGTGCGCGAACAAAAACTTGAACAGCCATAACACGACATTATCGAAAACAATCTTACGCGGTTCTTACATGGCCTTTTTGCCTCTCTGTCCTTCGCGATGCTCTCGTTACAGTCAACTGGCTTTTTTGCTATCTTCACTTTGTGGATGATGCGAAGTTGATACGGATTGCGTTGGCGGAAGACAACCCCGCTCTTCGGTTAGTGCTTACCAGGACTCTTTCTACCGAATCCGGATTTCAGTTATTGATTCAGGCTGAAAACGGGCAAAAATTACTGGATTGTTTGTGCGACACAGCCGTTGACATTGTGTTGATGGATGTTCACATGCCCATAATGGACGGTATTTCCGCAGCACGCAGGAGACTGGCGGGGAGTCTCTCGCGTTTTTCCTGCTGGAAGCGAGAGGGAATCAACCCTCATGCTGTTCCTACATCCCTCTGATCTAACCATAAATCTACCGTTGCAATTCACATTGGCCAACTTTAATTTCGTTATTGAAAAAGTCACAATTGGCAATCCAACACAGAAACTCAACAAATGAGACGAGCTACTCTTCCAACGCAAATACTGGTCTGGTTGTCAGTAATTACTCCACAGGCCTTGTGGGCTCAACCGCCTAATAAAGATCATTACACCCAAAAAGTAAATCGATTCTCATCTATTTTTGAGCCTTGGAACAGTTTTCGGGGTGTGCTGGCGCTTCATGAGTCTGAAATGACTTTCACACCACGAAACCATAAAACCAAAGGCTCGTTTACCTTGGCCTACCGCGATATTGTGAGCGTAAAAAAGAAATGCCTTTTGGTTTTCCCCAACGCGATCGTGATAACGGATAAGAACTACGTAAAATACAAGGTTGGCACCTATCGGAGAAAGAAAATTGTTGAGACGATAAAATCAAAAATTTAACAGACAGTCATATCCCTCATTGATTCAACACCCTAATGGCCAAACATCTTCTACTCACAGCGATTGTCCTATTGCATTTGTCTGGCGCGGAAGCCCAACGGATCGTGCGCGGGAAACTCAACAATACATCCGGAGAACCCGTGTCCTATGCCAACATTACTTTCAAAAATTTCGGAACTTGCTCCAATGAGGACGGCCGATTTGAATTAAAGCTACCCGATCTGAGCGCACCGCTATCCATCAAAATAAGCTGCATCGGGTACGAGCGAAAAATAATTGATCTCGCGGCTGTTTCGGTTGAAATTGATGTAGGGTCAGTTGTTCTTGAAAGAAAAATAACCGAGTTGGGAGAAGTAACAATCAAAGCAAAGGCAACTACGGTTGACGCAACGCTGGCCCTTGTTCTCAAAAATCTTGATAAAAATTTCAGCCCAGTGCCATTCCAACGTGAAGGACGTGCCACCGTCAGAAAATTTGATTCATCGGACAGCTTGTTGCAAACGACAACGGTATCATTTGACGAATACTACTCGAAAGGCTATCCCAAACGAACCTATTTGTTGAATTTGATGCAAGGTCACGTAACAGGCGCAAACGAATATAGCAAAGTCGATGATGCAGAGTTCTATTGGATTGATTTATTTTTCCTGCGAAGGCATGATGCCTATCGGTATGCCTACCCGTATACATTCCGAAAAGCATATACCTACCAGATCGAAAAGAACGTGTATGAATATGATGGCGTGACCGCCATATCGATTCTATTTGAGAAAATTGACCCCGCCTCAGAGAAAGATGGAGGATGGCCAAATGCAGTAAAAATTCCGGCCGCATGTATATCAATGAAGAGGACCACGCTATCTTGAGAATTGAAGAAAGTATCGTCCTGAAGGACTATGATCCACGTGAAAAATCCGAACAACAGAAAAAATTCAATAAGGCCATTCAATTCAAAACTCTTTTTAGCGTAGTCAATTTCAAAAAATATAATGGTTTTTACTACCTGTCGGATGCCCATGTGAAGCGGACAAATGGAGATACGCGTTTGGGTTGGGCACTCGCAAAAGCTGACCTGATCATCACGGCCTACAAACCCCTGCAATCCGTGTGTAACCCGTGTAACATTAGCTTCAGTAATGCACAAAAAGCTAACCCACATGGAAACGGTGACGCGACTCCGGATTAGGAGTCTACTGTATCAAAGACAAATCGATTCAGTCATCAAAGATACAATAACAAACTCAAATGAAATCACGGGTCTTTTTCTTAGGGCTGTTGCTCATGGCTAGCGGCAACTCACGCGCGCAGATGAACACATCACGCATGTTGATTCGTGGAGTCATCAGGGATAGCGCAACTCAGCTAGTCGTACCCTACGCGAGCGTAAGCATCATAGGAACGACCAGGGGAACATCAGCCGATGACAAAGGATTTTTCTGCCTCACCCTGGAACCAAATGACCTCCCACGCCACCTCAACGTATCATCAATCGGGTATAAAACCGCAGTTTTCCCGATTGGTCAGTTGCCAGACAGTACAACACTCATCTTGGTACAGGCCACCAACATGTTGGCTGAAGTTTTCATTCGTGGCGATTCAATGAATTCACGAGAGATTGTGCGAAAGGCCATTCGCAATTTCTCCAAAAACTATATTCAATCCCCCTTTGCCTGTGAATTTATGTCCAAACTGGTGGTGATCGGTCACGGGACAGCCGATACGACCGTGGCCGAGTGCATTCTGAAAGGCTACTACCCCGGCTATCAATCGCTTGGCAAACGAAAATTTCAGATAACAGAGGCCCGAATAACCGGCCATGATCCGTTTCGTGGTCATTACGTACCCACACATGAGATTCATGCGATTGATGTGATTGCCAATCCCGAAAAATTTGGCGTTTTCAATGAGGCCAACTTAGGGAACATAACGTTTCGCTATGATGGGTCTACCCTGTATGAGCGTGATACGGTCTTCAAAATATCCTACACCATTTCAAAGCCAGCAAAAAAAGTAACAGGATACGGAGCTCCCTTGCTTTTCTTTAAAGGTCATTTAACCATCGCTAGCAACCTGGCAATTGTCGAACATTCTACCGAAACGGATCGAACAACAAGCCGCATTATTTATCGTAAAATTGATGGCTTCTACTTTCCCTACTCTATCGTAGGCACGAGGAATAGACCTACCAATCATCAGCATACATCTGTCTATACGATCGAGAACCATTTACGTCTACTCAACGTAAGCACCCAAAACACGCAACCTATCGAAAACGGCAGTAATGAAGTTGATCTTAGCAAGGTAAAATACAATAAACATTTTTGGGAACAACATTACCCAAGCCGAAATAAGTAAGGCCCGACCCTCTCAATATCTCCCTTGATATCAAACAAGTTTCGCAATGAGAGCGACTTCCATCATACTGTCAGGCGTGTTACTTTCCTTCGTGGGCATCAGTGGCCTGCTCATTCAATACGTCTTCGCATACACTTCTCTTACGTGGACGGTGATGCGGGCCATGGTTGCGTTGGCGTTGTTGATATGGTTTACGTGGCTCTGTGTCCGCGAGTTAAATCAACCCATCGGCACGGGTAAGGGTCTCATCCGCTATCTTTATTCTCTTCTTCTCATTGTCTTCCTCTCCTCTCTGATCAACCTCACAGTTGAGTACGCACTATTTCACTTGATAGACCCCGAGTACAAATACGAGTTGGAAGAAACACACTATACGCGCTTGTATGAGCACCGGATGCAAAGGGGATTGCCACCTCCGCGCACACTATCCAGTGACGAGATAGACGAAAAATACTCGCTTTACGGCCTTTTTGAATTGGATCGGGCCGTTTACGTCATCAACTTCATTATTGTCCTTTTGTTGTTTCCGGTGGCCGTCCTGTTTGGCCGCCTGCAACGCCCCGATACCGGCCCCTCTGTGGTAGCCAAACGATAGAATCAATCTGCTGCTGGATTATCTTCGAGTGTTACTGTCCTACTGTCCTGTATCGTCTCCCGCTTCGGGGACGATACAGCTAAAGCTGATATCCTTATAGTGCGTAATTTCGACATGTGGGTGCATCACTCCGTGTTCGTAGAAACATGCGGTGGAGTGGGCGTACATAGTAAAATCATCCACTAAATTCCATTTACCGTTGAGCGGGTTGTGATGGATGTAGTTTAGTTTCTGTAAGAGGAACTTCTCTGTATAACAGGGCTTGATATCTGAAGAAGGCTCGAACACACGGTGCTTCTTTTTTCGCGCACGCTCTTTTGGTGTTACACGGCTGCTGAGTTTTTCAAGCACGTCATGATGCCCGTTTTGTCTTAACCTTTTGACTATTTCATAGGCCAGAAAGCGTTTTCCGTTTGCCAGGATGCTGTTGATTGAACCTGTCTGCTGCCTGAAGTGGAGCAACACGTGTAGGTGATTTGGCATAATGACAAAGCCGATGATATGATTTCCAGCCTTGCGCAGCAACTCCAGCCAGTGGTAAATACTCCCATACAAGTGAACCATCTCGAAAAGCGGAATCCAACCGAAACATGTGAAGGTACAGAAGTATATCTGGTCCGTTTGTCCGTGGGTTCGATTGGTGGCCATGATACGAAGATATTGATTTTTAGGCATCGTCCCCGGGGCGGGAGACAATGCTTGACAGTGAAATTGGATTGGGCCGTTTACGTCATCAATTTCATTATTGTCCTTTTGTTGTTTCCGGTGGCCGTCTTGTTTGGCCGCCTGCAACGCCCCGACACTAGCCCCTCTGTGGTAGCCAAACGATAGAATCAATCTGCTGCTGGATTGTCTTCGAGTGTTGCGAGGTGACGCTGACGTCTCCGCTCCACCTTACTCCCCCACAACACCATCACGGGGGTGTAGAGAAAATAAGCAAAGCCCGCGATCATGCCCGCCAGCCAACTGCCCCGGAAGATTAGGGCGAGCACCACCGAAAACAGCGGCACCAGGCCCATCAGCAAATTAGACGTGATCTTCGTTTGTGTATCAAACCGCTCGATGGCATTCAGCTCCAGCGCATCGGCCTGTAAGAGCGCATACCGGTACATGGCCATCAGCACAAAAAATACGCTGGCGGCACCCAACCCGTACATGATCATCAAATCGCCCACATCGGCACTGGAAATCGTGCCCGTCAGCTCCTGGAAAATCTCTTCGTTGCCAAACAGCATGGCCATGGGAATCTCAATAAGCCGCGTAAGAAACTTAAGGGGGTACACGTAAAACAAAACGATCATCAGAAACACCGTATTCAAAAAAATAACCCGGCCGTTGCGCAAGCCATAGCGCAAAAAGAAAATATTGTGCTCGCTCCAAATCACGATGAGCAATGTCATGCACATGGCGAAGGGCAACAGGTCGTACAGAAAGCGTTTGATCTGGGCGAAATTGCTGGGGGGCGAGGTGGAAATCAAGAGCAGCGTAATGGCCAAGGCAAACACGGCATCGCTAAAGTTCTCTAACCGCCCCGGCTCCTCTCCGCGAAAGCGAAATTCCTTGTTCATTCCGATGTAGTGCTTCTTGAGACCTTCGCGCAGCATAGTCAGGGGAGTGAGGTTTCGGGGTAGTCGACCCAGTTTTTTTTGAAAAACAGTTGCAAGAAAATCAGAATGGGGTGGCTGTCGTCCGTGACCGCCTTCTGACGAAAAAATACTTCCGGGCTTTGGTATCCGCTGGCCTGGGTAAACTCCACCTCGCTCATGTTCTTAAATCCCATCGTCCACTGGTTGAACAGGCGTTGGGTCAATGTGCCCTCCAGCAGGGTGGCTACTTTGGTGTGGCGCGGGTCTCTCTTGATCTTTTCAAAAAGCATTTTCACCGCCCGCTCTTCCCCTTCCAGCACCTGAATAAACTTGCCCTCCAGGTACAGCATCATGCCGGTGATGCCCGTTTTGAAATTGCTGGCGCGGCTTTTATCCAATAAATCCTTCAACTCCCGCTCCTGAAACGGCCGCGCGGCATAACTGATGTAAACCGTGTAGTGCAAAGCCATGGCGTCAACCTACGTATTTTCGTCCATCTTGTCAACGGGGGGCGGCTGGGCCTCGGGCCGAAAAGGCGAGGCGACCTGATGGATTTTGATGGCTTTGCGCGACAAGATCAGGCCCACCACCAGCGATACGATGGCCCCGACCCAAATACCCGGCACAAAGTTGATAAATAAGAAGTAATCGTACGCCCCGTGAAAGAGCGTGGCGGCCCCGAGCGCATACCAGGCAAAAGCATTGCCGCGATGTTCGAATTTGGCCTTGCCCAAGTAGTACCCCATGAGCACGGCAAAGGAGGCATGTGCCGGCACGGCCGTGAACATGCGCGTGATGGCGGTGGTCAAACCTCCGCTATACACATAGAGTACATTCTCTAAGGTGGCAAAGCCCATGCTCACCATCACGGCATACACAATGCCGTCAAACGGTTCATTGAAATTGGGATTGCGGTACAAGATGCCGCGCACAAAAATGAACTTGCTGAACTCTTCTACAAGCGCCACGATCAAAAAAGCATGCACTGCTTGCTCCGACAAACTTTGTTGATCGATTTCAATAAACAAGCCCACGGCCAGGCTGATGGCCAAGGTGACAAATACGCTGAGCACGCCAAACAAAAAGCTGCGCACCAACAGTCCCACGGGTTCTTTCTCGTGGGTGTCTTTCCAGTAGATAAAAAGAACGATGGCCAACCCCGGGGCCAGCGCCAATGCCACCAAGATCAATGCCATAGATGTCGATTTGCGTAAAAAAACAAATAGACGGAAAGACAGCTAATGATGACGGTGCGCAATAGCACAGCACGCGCTATGTTCCGGTCATTCGTACTTCCACTAATGGCTACAGCAAATAAAAACATTAATGTCCCCAAGATTAGCGGCACCGACCCTATGAATAACATGAGTTTAGCACCCGCCCATTGTGAAAGCCAAAAAACCACACCGAGAGTAGCTACAGAGGCACCTAAATACATCAACTTAGTAGTAAGTGCCACTAAAGTACTGACATGCTTCTCTTGGGGTGGTTGAAATGCATACAGGAAATAGGAAATAACAAATGTGCCTAAGCCCATGGTTAAAACCTTTTGGTAGCTATTATTGCCAAGGGCCCACAGAAGTGCGCCCATCAAGACTACGAGCAGGGAAATCCGTTCGATCTTCGGTAAAATATGCTGGTAAAAAAGTTCTCCAAACCCACCTTGTGTTTTTGACCCAGAAGATATTTTGCTCATGGACTATTCTGTTCAACCTAAATAAAGGATTGAAGGTACTAAAATGCTTAAAACCTGCTATTCTTGGATTGAATCCTCGATTTCATCCAGCTTGGATTGGCTAAACGCCCCGGATGTGGCATACACGATCTTCCCCTCGGTATCCAGCACAAAAAAATAAGGGGTGTCGCGCTTTTCAAAATCGAGTGCTTCTTTGTAGGGTTTCAATTCACCTTTGTAGAACAGAATGTGGGGCAACAGTTGGGGGTCTACGTTCTTGATTGCTTTCTTTTTGGCCGTACCTGTGGCGGCTGCATTTACACCCGTAAACATGGGCACAAAATAGACGTTGACGTCATAGCCCATACCGGCCATGAGGCCATCGGCCTTCCGCACAAATTTATTGTACACGGGGCTAAACCAGGTGTTCAGTTCGTCTTCGGCTTTTTTGGAATAGGCCAATCCCAACAGCGTGTACTTGCCCCGGGTGTGCTCGGGCAACGTCACTTTTTGGTCTTCCACCGTTTCGGCATCCAATGCAGGAAAGGGCTTGCCGGTAGGCTGTGCCCACGCCAGCAGGGGGGCCATCAAGCAGAAAAAAATCAACAGTCGCATGGGTACAGGGTTTATCCGAGTTCGAAAGTAGAGAAAATTGTGCCAAGGATGGCGTCTTTTATAGAAGTTTGCGTCTATTCAACGAGGGAAACCATCACCCCGCAGTCCGTTTATGGAGGTACAGGTTAGCTTATATGACGAATTGAAACGCTTTGTTTACAGCCGGGTTAAAAACAAGGCCGATGCGGAAGACATTGTGCAGGATGTTTTTCTTAAAGTACAAACCCACGCGGGCCAACTTCGCGAGTCTGCCAAGTTTACTTCGTGGATATACCAAATCACGCGCAACAGTATTGCCGACCACTTTCGTGGGAAGCGCGTACACGTGGATTCGCTTCCCGATCTCTCAGAAAAAGAGGACTACCCTTTTTTTAATGATTGCATGGAGCAATGCCTAACCAAACTGATAGCGACTCTTCCGGAGCCGTACCGCGAGGCTTTGGTGTTGACCGAGCAGCAGCACGTGCCGCAAAAAGAACTGGCTTCGGTCTTGGGCCTCTCGTACTCCGGGGCCAAATCGAGGGTTCAACGCGCGCGTCACCTGCTGCGCGAAAAGGTATCTGCGTTGTACAAAATCACCACAGACCGATATGGCAATGTGATCGAGTGTGAAGACCGCGGCCCGTGCGGCTGCGACTCGCACACACGCGTAGCCATGTTCAACAACACCTCATGCTGAAAAGAGATATACAGAAAAAGAGGGGCTTGCAAACGCAAGCCCCTGCACAGGTTTAGCAACATCCGTTGCCACCACAGCCGCCATCGTTTTTGCGAAGGGTATTCATGGATTATCAGGTATGAGTTGAAACATCTGTCGTCAGGCACCTTGCCTAACCTGTACAGAAGACGGGGCCGGTCGCAAAAAGACGCATGCAACGGCTTGGCCTATGGCATCAGCTTAGCTTGTCCCTTGCTCACCCGCACCCGGTTGCCCAGCATTTCCCTAGTTTCAGGTTGGCGCAGCGTTTCCATGTAGTACCACTCGCCCTTGGCGGTCTGTGGGTAGAGTGTTAACAACAGATAGCCGTGGTCGCGGGCATTCAGGTATTTCACGTGCGGATTTGCCCGCAGCATGGCTTTCTCCATCATCAATACGGTATCCGTGCTATGATACTCGTTGTCGTTGGCAGATGACACACTGGTGGTGCCCAACTCGATGGCAAACGCTCCTTTCGATGTTTTGGCATCGTAGGTTTTCTTGACATCCGTAGCGGCTTCAATGGCCCATGAAGCGTGTGTATCGCCCGTCACAAAAATAATGTCTTGTATATTTTCCGCACGGATGGTTTCGATCAGCTTGGCTTTCTCTTTTGGATAGCCGTCCCACGAATCGAGGTTGCGTGGCATCTTTGGATACACCGGGCTTAGTTCCACATCGGAAAAAATAACCTGGTTGCCGATCACTTTCCATTGGGCGGTTGAGTTCTTCAACCCATTTTCGAACCAGGCGAGTTGTTCCGCCCCCAACATGGTTTGTTCTTCGCTCAGAAAAAGCGGATCGTCCATACTGTCGGCTGGCTTGGTCCGGCCCTCCAGCCGCTCGTCCAACATAAACACATCGGCCAGCGAGCCATACGAAAATGCGCGGTAGTGTTTGGCGCTTTCGCGGATAGGCAACCATTCGTAGTAGGCTTTGACAGCCGCCTCCTTACGTTGAGCAAAATCGCCTTCCTGGTCGGGTTGGTGATTTTGCGCCCCGGTGGTGTACACGTTGTTGGCCACCTCATGATCATCCCAAATAGCAATGAAGGGGTGTTGTTGGCTGAGCCTGCGCAAACCGTTGTCCAGCCGATAAAGCGAATGGCGCGTGCGATAGTCTTGGAGCGTGACGATCTCATGCGGGGGCAAGTTTTTGCGGATGGTGGTATCCCCGTACTTGCCCTGCCCATATTCATAAATGTAATCGCCCAAATGCACCACGGCATCCACATCGGTACGGTCCGCGATTTTATCGTAGGCGTTAAAAAAGCCCCACTCCCAATTGCTGCAACTTACGATGGCGAGTTTTAAACTGTCCACCGCCCCCACGGGCGTGGTTTTGGTGCGCCCAATGGGCGAAGTAGCATCCAACGCCTTGAAACGATAAAAGTATGTCTTGCCCGGTTTTAGCCCGTCCACATCTATCTTCACCGTGTAGTCCCGCGCGGGGTTGGTGCTGGTCGTATCGCTTTTGTAAAGCGAGGCAAAGGCTTCGTCTTCGGCCACTTCCCAGGTCACATCAATCTTCGCCATTTGCGTTTCGGGTGTTACCCGTGTCCACAGGATGACGCGGTCGGTCAGTGGGTCGCCCGAGGCCACCCCATGATAAAACGGCTTGCGCGAAGGATCGAAGTTGCTGGCCACGTCCTCGAGGAGCGGAGGCCGAGCGGCTTCTTTTTTTGCGCAGGACAGCGCGAGCAGAATGGCCAGGGGAAAAACGCGAGCGGTCAGATGCAAGGAGGGTACCCTTTTCATATCATGCTGTTTTAACGTGAGCGGATTGCAAGCTAAAAACTATTCGGCAATCGGGCGGTTTGACCAAGGTTATCCAAATATTAAGTCAATTCGGTATTTTGCCGTGGCCTGCCGGGCAACCTTTTCCAATCTTTTGCCGTCTTTGAAATAATCCAAACCAGCCTACCGTATGATCCGCTTTTTCGTTGTCTTGCTTTTCACCAGCGCGGTGGCCATGGGCCAGACGCGTGTAGACCAGGCCAAAACGCTGTACGAGGCCAAGAAATACGAAGAAGCCAAGAAGTTGCTGCTTTCGCTTGACGATGAAAACAAAGACTATGCGGCTGCCCAATACTGGCTAGGGCGCATCGCGTATGCGCAAGAAAAGTATGACGATGCCACCGATCACTTTGAGGAAGCCACCGATACCAATGATAAGATTGCAGACTATTGGAACTGGCTGGGCAATACGTATGGCACCATTGCGCAAAATGCCAACACGCTGAAGCAAGGCATGCTAGCGCCCAAAATGCGCAACGCCTGGGAAAAAGCCATTGCCCTTGATCCGCAAAACCTGGATGCGCGAAGCTCGCTCATTCAGTACTACACCCAAGCCCCCGGCTTTATGGGCGGCAGCACGGAGAAAGCCATGGAAATGGCCAACCAAATCAAGAAAATAAAACCGGCCGAGGGGCACCGGCAATTGGGTAACATTTACTACCGCGAGAAGAAGTATGCAGAGGCGGAAAAAGAATTCCAGGCCATGGTGAAGGCGGATGCAAGTTATCAGTCGGGGTTGGCCAACTTCTATGCCAACCAAAAGCAGTACGACAAAGCTTTTGCCCTTTTCGATGAAACCCTGAAAGCAAAACCGGATGAGATGTCCACCATTTATCAGTACGGCCGCCTGAGTGCCTTAAGCGGCCAGCAACTGGCCCAGGGCGAAGCTTACTTGAAGAGATATTTGGGCTACAGCCCTTCCAAAAATGAACCCACCCACGCGGGGGCCCACATGCGGCTGGCGCAGATTTACGAGAAGCGCGGCAACAAATCCGAAGCCAAGAAGTCCTTCGAAACTGCGCTGCGCATGGACAACAGTTTAAAAGAGGCGAAGGAGGGACTGGCCCGCGTGTCGAAGTGACGAGCCTACATTCGCATTCAAACGAACTATAAAAACATAGGCCCCGGTTTTCACCGAGGCCTATGTTTATTACCTCATAGCAACGTGCACTTTACTGCTTGGGCGCAGGGACAGGCGCGGCCACACCCAGCTTCTTTAGCACCAAATCATTGATGTTGAACTTCTCGTCCACAAACAATAAGATGTCTGCTTCCGGGCCGAGGTTCTCGCGAATGATGAAGGTATAGCCGTTTTCTTTGGCTACTGCCTGCACGGCATCGTTCACCTGCTTGTATAGCGGGGCCAGCAATGTTTCCGTTTTCCGCTGTACGGAAGCCTGTGCTTCTTGCTGAAAGGTTTGAAGATTTTGCGCCAGCGCTTGCAGGTCGCGCTCATTGGCACGCTTGGTCACATCGGGCGTGGTGGCCGGCAGCGCCAGGTAGGCCTTCTCCTTGTTTTGGTATTCGGTCATCTTGGCGTCCATCTGCGCCTTCAGTTGGCCCTGGTGGTCTTGCAGGTCTTTCTCCGCTTTTTTCAAAGCCGGCAATTGTTGCAGCACGTAGTCAGCGTCAACATAGCCGATCTTTTGCGCAGGCTGTTGTGCGTGGGCGGCCGTAAACACCGCTACGCAAAGGATGGCTGAAATCAGAGTTCTCATTTTCGTTCGGATTGGTTAAAGTGTTTCAGTTTTAGTTGTCAGGGTTTTATTTTGTCGTTGGGATCCCCGAGGCCCAGTTCTTCCAGTACAAAGTCAGTGTAATCATGCCGGGGGTCGGTGTACATCATCACCAATTCTCCGGCTTTGTCAAAAATAATCGCCAGCCGGTTGGCTTTGGCCACTTTCTCCACGGCATCAAACACCTTGTCTTGCAGCGGCTTGATCAGCTCCTGTTTTTTCAAAAAGAACAGGCCACCAAAGCCAAATACTTTTTTTTGATAATCTTTCAATTCCGTTTCCTTTTTGCGGATTTCCGCTATCCGTTCTTGTTTCATCTCTTCCGTTAGCAACACTTGCTCGGCTTGGTAGCTGCCGTAGAGGGCATCTACCTTGCGTTGCATCTCTTCTATGTCCTTCTGCCAAGCGGCTGAAAGCTGGTCTACTTCGCCTTGCGCCTTGGCATACTGCGGCATTTTGCCCAGGATGTACTCCGAGTCGATGTAGCCGAACTTCTGCGCTTGGACAAAAAGCGGGCCGAAAACCAAAACCCCCAAAAAAAAGAGCGAAATGCGCATTTCTTACCGGATTTGCTGACCGATGGTAAAGTGAAACTGCGAGCCGGAGCGGTCCGTGCCGGGCTGATCGCCATTGGGCACTTTGTCAAAGCCATAGGCCCAGTTCAGGCCTATCAAGCCAAATGCGGGCATGAAAATGCGTGCGCCCACCCCGGCCGACTTGTACATATCAAACGGGTTGAATCTCCGATATGAATCCCAGTTGTTCCCTGCTTCCACAAACGTAAAACCATAAATGGTGGCTGTTTGCCCCGTGGTCACCGGATAACGCAACTCCATACCCAGTTTATTGTACACGATACCTCCCTCTATGCCGTTGGGGTTTTGCGTGCCATACAAATTATACAGAGGCGGTGTGAGCGTGTTGTTGCGATAGCCGCGCAACCCGATGACTTCCTGGCCCAACACAAAGGAGTTGAACCCACCGGCCAGACCATCGCCCCCCAGGAAGAAACGCTCGAACGGCCCATAGCCGATGCTCCGGTCGTACGCCCCGATAAAACCAAAGTGCGCCTTGGCCTCCAGCACTAAGCTGCGGCCGTCCGGTTTTTTGCTGCCCAGCAGGCGCAAATAAAACTTGGTGTCCAACATCCACTTGTGCATTTCGATCCAATCGTACCGCTGGTTGATGTCGTTGTAGTACGAGCGGTCACGGAAGGACGAATACGGTGGCGTCAGGCTCAGGCTGAGCGATAAGGTAGACCCGGATGTGGGATACATGGGGTTGTCGATGCTGTTACGCGACAACGTGGTGTTGAGCATCACGCTTCGGGTGATACCCGAGTTGGGCAGCACGGTGGTATTGCCAAACCAATTGCGGTAATCGTACACCAAATAGGACAGTGAGTGCGTGAGCGAGAAATAGTTATCCGGCCATTCCAATCTTCGGCCAAAGCCGATGGTCACGCCCGTGTTGCGTATGGAATTGTTGTCGTCAAACTCAAATGAGGTGTTGAGCCTGCGCGAAATAGAATAATTAAAACTCACCGACAATGAATTGGGCTTCCGACCTCCCAACCACGGCTCGGTAAACGACACGGAATAGCTTTGGAAATTTCGTCCGTTGGCTTGTACCCTCAGCGAGAACTTCTGGCCATCGCCCACGGGCAGCGGTCTCCATTTCTTAAAGTGCGGCACATTGCGCACGGAGAAGTTGTTGAACGAAAGCCCCAGTGTGCCCACAAAACCAAACACACCGCCCCAGCCTCCGGACAGTTCGATTTGGTCGTTGGATTGCTCTTCCAGTTTCCATTCAATGTCCACAGTGCCATTGGCAGGATTGGGCCGCACATCGGGTTCAATCTTCTGGGCATTGAAGTATCCCATCTGCCCCAGCATCTGTTGCGTACGGATGAGGTCAGAGCGTCTGAATTTCTGCCCCGGTATGGTGCTCAATTCCCTGCGGATCACGTGGTCGCTGGTGCGCTCATTGCCGCTGATCAGCACCTGGTCGATGGTGGCCTGATCGCCCTCGAAGATGCGCATTTCAACATCGATCGAGTCTCCTTCTACGGCCACCTCAATCGGGTTCACCCGGAAAAAGAGATAGCCATCGTCCATGTACAAGCCGCTAATGTCTGCGCCCTTTGGATTGAATGAGGTTTTTTTGACAATCAGCTCGTTGTTGTAGACATCGCCTTTGTTGATGTCCAGTATTTTGCTGAGCGTGGCGGTGGAGTGGATGTAATTGCCCGTCCAGTAGATATTGCGGAAATAATACTTCCGGCCTTCATTTACCTTCAGGACGATGTTGATGTTGGACTTGTTTTGGTTGATGATCGTGTCGGCCACGATTTCGGCATCGCGGTAGCCCTTGGTGTTGTAGTATTCGATCACTTTCAGCTTGTCCTCGTCATAATCGCTTTTGATAAACTTGGAGCCGTTGAAGACATTCAGTTTTACATTTTTATTGATGAAGTCCTTGAACGGTTGCCAACTGGGAGGCGGCACAGAATCGTAGCGGAAAGTAGGGCGTTCGTCTTTGAACAAGACCATGCCCAGCAGCGCACGGTGCAGCGACAGGCGGGGCCGCTCGTGCGTCTTTTTCATTTTCTTTTTCAACTTGGCATCGCTGATGGCGGTGTTTCCGTCAAAAACGATTTCGTTGATCTTGACTTTTGACTTTAAGTCCACATCGATGCGCAACCGTACCTGACCGCGGTTTACCGTATCGGACTCTTGCACCACTTTCACCTGGGTGTTCAAAAATCCTTTTTTTACAAAATGGCGTTTTACGGTGAGCTCGGTGTTGCGCACCATGGCATCGTTCACAATTTTGCCGCGTATCAAATTCAAGTCTTCCTTGAGCGATGATTGCCGTCCCTTGCTGATGCCGGTAAAGTAGAAGTCGATCAACCGGGGCCGCTCGGCCAATTTGATCACCAGGTACACATCCAAGCCATCAATGCGGTCTACCGAAATAGTCGCATCGCCAATGAGGCCGTGTTTCCACAGCTTGCGGATGGCCCCGGAAATCGCATCGCCCGGTATCTTTATCTTGTCCCCGATTTTTAATCCCGTCAGGGCCACCATGGCGTTTTTGTCCAGGACATTCAGTCCGGTCACCTCAATGCCGGCCAAGGTGTACTCGGAAGGTGCCGCATAATTCAGTCCGGGGTCTGTGGATGCCGCGGCCTTGCGCCTGAATTGAGCTTGTGCGTCAAGGGCACTTGCGCATACGATTAAAATCAACCAGACCAGTCTCATCGCGTAAAAAATAAATCAAGCTGTGGGGGTTAATACTTTTCCAAACCTGCGCTCGCGTTTTTGATACGATAGGATGGCTTCGTACAAATGTTCCTTGCGGAAATCGGGCCACAGCGTGGGCGTAATGTATATTTCGGTATAGGCAATCTGCCAGAGCAAAAAGTTGCTCACGCGCATTTCACCACTGGTGCGGATGAGCAACTCCGGATCGGGCACTCCGGCCGTTTCGAGGTAGCGCGAAAACAAGCGTTCATCAATTTCTTCAGGTGCTATCTGCCCCTGTTTTACTTCGTCCGCCAGGTGCTTAATCGCCTCGATGATTTCCCAGCGTCCGCTATAGCTCAACGCCAGCAGCACCGTAAGCCCGGTGTTGTTTTTGGTGGAATCGATGGCATAGGCCAGGTTGTGCTGGCAGGCCGGGGGCAAGTGGCTCACATCGCCAATGGTGCGCAAGCGCACATTGTTTTTGTGGAGCGAATCCAGCTCGTTTTTGATCGTGTTCACCAGTAATTCCATCAAGCCATCTACTTCCTCTTTGGGGCGGCCCCAATTTTCGGTGCTGAAAGCGTATAACGTCAGGTATTTGATCCCCAATTCACCACACCCCTCCGTCACGTGCCGAACGGCCTCCACGGCATTGCGATGGCCGAAGATGCGGGCCGCACCCTTGCCTTTGGCCCACCGCCCGTTGCCGTCCATGATAACGGCCACGTGCTGCGGCAAATTATGGAGGTCGATGCTTTCCTTTACCGTTTTCACAAGGCAGCAAAAGTAGCCATTTTTTGCTTCCCATGTTAGTGGCCCGCCACGCGGATGGGCCGATAGAGGAGGATGCCGGAAGCGGGCAAAAAGTTTTACCGATAGGGGTCCGTAGGGCAGGGTATCTGATAAAACGTGTATGTGAGCGTTAGGCCCATAAAGTAGTAGTTGTCGTTGTCAAACGCATTGCCATAGCGGTAGTTTTTAAAGGCCGGGTCTTCGTCTGAAATATTGTCGAGGTAGTCGAAAAATGTTTTGCGTATCCCAAATTCAAAGGAGACGTAGTATTTGGGGCTGAGCACGTACTTCATGCCTCCGCCAAACGGGATGGACACCTGCACGTTGCTGTATTCGGCATTTTTGTTTTCCATGCCCGAGATGCCGAACAAGGCAATGCCCGCAAAGACATAGGGCGTAAACCGCAACCGCTTGTCGTTTCTGCGCCAGTCCAAAAAATGATACTCATAGCCATAGGAGCCCTCCAGTAAAAACACATCGAACGAGGCATCGCGTACGCGCCCAAAGGCATCGATGGGTTGAATGCGATCAGTGGCCCCCAATTTGCCACCCGTGAGCGACACGCGTGTGCTAATGACCTTGCTGATGTTGGATTTATAGAAGACGGTGGCGGCCGGTTTGGAACTGCCCAGATGGTAGTTGCGCAAAAGATCGCCTGTGTAGTTGAATACGCCTAACCCACCGCCCAACTCCGAACGTTGCGTAACGATTTGCGCGGACAAGGTGGCGGTGCCAAGGGTAAACAGTGCGGCAATAAAAAACGGACGTGTACCCCTCATCAACCGTAGCGGATTATCTGAACTTGGGCCGGTGGTAGGTGGCCTTCAAAATGTACGACAGCCGGATGCTGGTGACCATGTAGATGTCGTTATCGTTGCTGCTGCCGCGATTGTTGGTGGGAAACTCGTGGCCGTAGCCCGGCACAACCAACACCCCGGGAATATTGGTGGCCACGGTGGCGGCCGGTCGGTCAGTGGCAGGCAGTTCATTGGTGCGGTACGACATGGCTTGTGCCAGCGGGCTGCCCAGCTTATCCAAACCTACATAGTTTCTGGACACATCGTCCAGGTAATCGGTAAACGTGTAGCGGAAACCGATTTCAGCAGCAAGATCCAACTCAGGCATGAGTTTAAAACGAACGCCCACGCCAAATGGTATGGCTATTTGGGCTGTACTGTATTTTTTTATTCCGTGGTTGGCATCCGTAGGGTCCAAGCCGCCATTTTGGCCTTCCGTTCCCAATGGCCGAAGCTTCACCCACTCCCCTGCCTCAGGCAGCGGGTTGCCCTGCAAATCGGTGGCCGGGGCCTTTGCTTGTGGATTGTGGAAAAAACCGGCAATGCCCACAAACCCGTAGGGCGTCCACTTGGGGCGCACCATGTAGGTGGAGGTATTGTTGAACAGGTCAAACTGCGCGATGACGGAAAACTCCTTGATCTGGTTGCGGAACGAAAGGTTGCGCGTATAGCGAAACGTGCCGTTGGCTTCGTCATTTTTATCGGCCGAGGCATCCGAGCCGCGCAACGTGCCAAACATGAAGTTGCCCATGAGCACATAGCGGGGGCCAAAGCGGTGGGCATACGAAAGGCCAAAGCCCGGGCGTGTAAAGGAAATATCTGTGCTTAAGCGGTTGGGGCGGGGAGCCAAATCGCCATAGTAATTCAGGGCATTGATGGAAAAACCAACCGAATTGTATTTGTAGCGGAACGAGGTTTTGCCACCCCGGTAGCTGCTGATCCTGCGGTTGTTGCTCTTGATCGACTTGCGGTTAAATTGCGCAAGGGTATCCTCCACGGAAACCAATAGAATCCCAAGAGTAATCAGGGCCAAATAAACTTTCTTCATCGCTGCTCAGGTTTGGCGAATCACAAAACTATAAAATAACTGCGAAAATCACAGGAAGAAGCCCGTGGGCACGGGCATAAATATCCCAAGCACCCCAAAGGTAACGGTCGTTAGTTTCGGTAATCGGCCCCCCAATTCAATTTTTGGCGCAGGGTTTTGAAATAGTGCTGCCCCGGTAGTTGCACCAGATGCGCTTTGAACTGCTCTTTGACAATCTTCAGTTTTACGGTCTCGTCCACGGTCTCAAAGCGCGAATCGAGCGAAACCAGGTATTTTTTGGCGCGCCCCTCTATTTGAAAGGTGATTTCGGAGCTATCGGATATGATGATGGGACGGGTGCCCAAATTATGAGGGCTTACCGGGGTAATGATAAAACTCCCCGACCGCGGGTACACCAACGGGCCGCCACAACTCAACGAATAGCCCGTGGAACCGGTGGGCGTGGAAACAATAATCCCATCCGACCAGTAGGAGTTGAGCAGTTCGCCATCCACGAAAACATGCACGGTAATCATGGAAGAAGTGTCCTTCTTCATGATGGTGAAATCGTTGAGCCCAAAGTTGACCTTGCCAAACAGCTTGGTCGAGGACACCAACCGCAGCATGGTGCGTGAGTCCACCGAGTAGTTTCCTTTGAAGAGAGCATCCAGGTTTTTACCTGTTTCCTCGCGGCTGCTGGTGGCCAGAAAACCCAATCGCCCGGTATTGATTCCCAAAATGGGCACCTCGGCCTTGCCCACATACGTCACGGATTCCAGCAGGGTGCCATCGCCCCCCAGGGAAAAGAAAAAATCCAATCGCTTTAGCCGGTCGCCCATTTCGATGGTGCGCAGCTTGAACCGCGCCCTCGCTTCGGCCGAAAGTTGGCCGGTGAGTTTGGCGGTGGCCCACACCTCAGCCTTATGGCCCTGCAACTGCTCCAAGATGCGCTCGATAAACTGCGTGGACTTGTTTTGAAAGTCTTTACCGTGCAGGCCAATCCTCATGTCAGTGGTTTACCGTGTCAGTTTTGTCAGATGTCCAGGTAGCGCATCAGCATGTCGTACCGTTCTTTTTCCCCGGTATCTTCGCGGGTCTCCTGGTAGCGTCCTATTACGCGGTAGCCAAACCGTTCCAAGGTGGCCACAATGCGGTTCAGGTCCAGTTGGTTGATCTTCAGCGTCACTTTGATTTTGCCCTTATCGAGCGGGTCTTCCACCATGGTGCTGCTGATCACCTTGGCGTTGTTTTCTTCTACATAGCGGCAAATCTCCGCCAGCGAATAATCGATCAAATCCATGGACAGCACCAAAATGCCCCCGGGCATTTGGACGGATGCCGTTTGCGCGAAGGACGTCATGATGTCTTGCACGGTGATGACGCCTGCGTACCGGTTGTCTTCGTCCAGCACCGCCACAATCTGCAATTTGTTTTCGCCCGCCACGCGCAAGATGTCATAGAAGTGGGCGTCCAGCGGCACCGTGCAGCGCTCGCCCGTCAACTCAAAATCCGCCAGCCGCTTGTCAATGTCGTTGTATTCCAAAATGATTTCTTCGGAGATAAATCCGAGCAGTTGTCCGTCCGCCACCACCGGCAAATGGTTGCACCGAAACTCCTCCATCCACACGATGGCTTTGGCCGCATCATCGGTGGCCTTCAACGGGGGTATCATGTGGTTGATCAGCTCTTCGGCTATCACGCGGCTTGGGATTTGAGTAAGAAATCGTCTACCAATTCATTGAATTTGTCGGGGTGCTCCATCATGGGCGCATGGCAGCAACGGTCGATAAAGCGAAGTGACGAGTGGGGTATCAGCCGGTTAAATTCATGGGCCACCATGGGCGGGGTAATGGTATCGTTAAGGCCCCAGACCAGCAGCGTGGGCACTTGAATGTTGGGCAGATCATTGGCCAGGTTGTTGCGCTGGGCCGATTTGGCGATGGCCACGATGCGCATGCACTTGGGTATGCTCTTGGTTGTCTCAAACACTTCGTCCACCAGTTGCTTGGAGGCCACTTTGGGGTCGTAAAACGTGTAGGCCACGCGTTCTTTGATATAGTCATAACTGCCCCTGCGCGGGTAGGAGCCGCCCATGGCGTTCTCAAAAAGACCCGAGCTGCCGGTAAGCACCAATTTGGCCACTTTCGTGGGATTGTCCAGCGTGTACAACAAGCCTATATGGCCGCCCAGCGAGTTGCCCATAATGATCATGTTGTCCAGTTTCTTGAACGCCACAAACTCTTCCACAAACGAGCGGAGCCCTTCCAAGCCGGCATCTTTGATGGGCATTTCATAAATGGGCAGCATGGGAATGACCACCCGGTATTGTTTGGAGAACCGGTTGACCACGCCCTCCCAATTGCTCAATGCGCCAAACAGGCCGTGCAACAACATCAGCACCTGGCCCTGGCCCTCGTCCACAAATTTAAAGGCACCCTCTTCGCGTACTACCAGCGGCATAGAAATGGCTTATTTTGGCGGATAAGTAAGCAAAAAAAAACGAAAGGATCATTACTATGGGCCGGTAGGGTCACGTGGAGGCGGGTTTGCAAACGTAGTGGCCCATCAGCGGGCTCCTGTTTCGCGCGCTTGCTCAAACGCATTCTTCACATAGGGCACCACTTGGCCAATGGCATCGGCCGTTTGACCGGCAAAATCGGTCGCGAACGGATAGAGGCGCGAACCGTCCGTCCACGAGGCAGGCGGTTGCCAATGCACCGAGGCCGCCAACCACAACAACACGCTGGCACAAAACAGGTATTTGATGCCACCCAACAACGCACCTGCCACGGCATCCACCCGGCCCAAAAACGTTTGGTCTACCAGCGTGGAAATAGTCTTCCCTACGATGATCACCAGCACCACCACGATGAGAAACACCGAAAAAAAAGCGATGTATGGCAGCACGGCCCTGTCGGCATTGAATTCGCGCTGCAAATAGTCCATGGCGGCACCCATCAAACGAAACCCCAGCAACACGCCCAACAAGATGGCCAGCAGATAAAACAACTCCATCAAGAAGCCTTTGCGATAGCCAAAAAAAACGCCCACGCCAATGACCAACGCCAAGGCGATGTCAATTTTGCTCAAGAAGCCAACAGTTTTTTTACGCCCTCCGAAATCAGCTTTCCATCGGCTTTGCCAGCCAATGCCTTGGTGGCCACGCCCATCACTTTGCCCATGTCTTGCGGGCCTTTGGCACCTATTTGCGCAATGATGTTTTTGAGTTCGTCCAGCAGTTCCTCTTCGCTCAGTTGCTTGGGCAAATAGCGGCTGATGATCTCCAATTGAAACAACTCGCGCTGCGCCAAGTCGGTGCGGTTTTCCTTCTGAAAAATCTCAGCCGACTCTTTCCGCTGTTTGGCGGCCTTCATCAAAATTTTGCCTTCCGCCTCGGCACTCACTTCGCCCGAGGCGCCTTTGTCCGTTTCGGCCAGCAAAATCATCGACTTGATGCTGCGCAACGCCTCCAATTCCTCCTTGTTTTTGGCCAACATCGCTTTTTTGATGTCGGCATCGATGGTTGCTTTTAAACTCATGCGGTTGTTTCTCTAACTTGGCGACAAAATTAATGGGTTTCGGGGCAGTAAAAAAGCAAAGGCCATGGTGCGGCTATCGGTAAACATCAACAAGATCGCCACGCTGCGCAATGCGCGCGGTGGCAACAACCCCAACGTAGTACAGGTGGCGCAAGACTGCGAGCGCTTTGGCGCCCAAGGCATCACCGTACACCCACGCCCGGACGAACGTCACATCCGCTATGCCGATGCGCTGGCACTAAAAGAGGTCGTCAAAACGGAATACAACATCGAAGGCTATCCGGACGAGCGTTACCTGACGCTGGTGCGTGAAACCAAACCCGACCAAGCCACGCTGGTGCCCGATGGCCCCCACGTGCTCACCTCTAATGCCGGCTGGGATACCCTGCAACACCAAGCTTTTTTGACCGAGGTGATTGCCGAACTGCGAAAGTCGGCCAGATGTGTGTCGGTATTTGTAGATGCGGACCCCCGTATGGTGGAGGGTGCCAAAAAAGCAGGGGCTGATCGAGTAGAATTGTACACCGAACCGTATGCGGCAGCCTATCATGCCAACAAAGAAAACGCCATTGCCCCGTATGTGAAGGCCGCACAAGTGGCACACACCATCGGTTTGGGTGTCAATGCCGGGCACGATCTGGACCTGCACAACCTAACGTTTCTGGCTCAACACATCCCGCAGTTAAGCGAGGTATCCATCGGCCACGCCCTGATCTGCGATGCGTTGTATTATGGACTGGAAAACACCATCCAACTCTACCTGCGCCAGTTGAAAAAATGATGCGGCCCGCTTGGCGCGGATGGCCAATTCTACCATTCGGTCTTGTTTTTCAACAGTTGGGCAACGTGTTTTTTGGCCTGCGGACGCGGGGCGGCATTTTTGGTTTATCAAAAATGACCGTTCCATGAATTTGTACCGAAAAGCTATGATCGCCCTGGGGATTGTCGTGGCCCTCCTGATCCTGTCCGTGATGTAAGGCGGGTGTCCGCACCGCGACAAACTTTGGCGCAATAAGTTGCGTTGTTTGTTTTCTGGCGATGGCCATGTTCCGAAGCCAGCAGAACCTTTAAACGATCGTTATGAAAACACTCTTCTCTCTTGCCCTGGTTGTCCTTGTTTTTTCGGCCAGCGCACAAACCACCAGCGATGTCTATGCCACCAGCGAAGGGGCCATCAAAGGGTATGACCCGGTGGCATACTTTTTTGCCAAGCGGCCTGTGAAAGGTAAAAAGGAATTTTCGGCTGCCTGGGGTGGACAAACGTGGTACTTCTCCTCCCCCGAAAACAAGAAGTTGTTTGAAGCCCAGCCGGACAAATATGCACCGCAATATGGCGGCTACTGCGCATACGGTCTTTCGCGCGGATACAAGGCCAAAATTGAGCCCGAGGCGTGGTCAGTGGTGGAGGGCAAACTCTACCTGAACTACAATTTGGATGTGCGGGAAGACTGGATGAAAAAACAAGCTGAGTACATCCAAAAAGCCGACAAAAACTGGCCCACGGTGAAGGGCAGTAAGTTCAAGGAGTAAGTTCACCGCGACTTCCGCCACGGATCTGATCACCACCAGGCGATTGTTGATTATTTTTGTCCTGTGATGGCACGTGGAACACCATCGGTTGTTTCATGCGTAATGCGCCAATCACTAAAGGCATGCCTACCCGAAAAGCGATCGTAACAACCATTCAAGCGCTTTGCCGCGAGTTGCGGGCTTGGGGGTATGAGCCACAACGGGCCGTTTTATTTGGCTCTTATGCCAAGGGCCATCCGCATCCACACAGCGATATTGACGTGGCCATTTGGGACAGTCGTTTTAGTGGTTGCGGAACGGAAGACATAACGCCTATCGCCTCGTTGATTTCGCGCTACCCCGCATTGAGCTACACACCTTTGGGGTGGATGACACGCCCGAAAAAAACCCATTTGCCGCGGAAGTGATGCGGCATGGCATTTTGATTAATTTACCTTGACGGTTGGGATATTTTATTTTCAATATTTATTGAAAATTCCATAACCTTCATATCTTTGTCTCGTTCAAAGAAATATGAAGTATCAAGAAGCAAAGGAACAGTTGATCCAAGCCTGGGGAACGCTCGGCTCAAGTTGGGGTGTAAACCGCACGATGGCACAAATCCACGCCTTGTTGATGATATCGCCAAAGCCGTTGACCACCGAAGAAATCATGGCCGATTTGGATATTTCGCGCGGCAACGCCAATATGAACCTGCGGGCCCTGCTGGACTGGGGATTGGCGCACCGGGTGCTCGTGCCCGGGGAACGGAAGGAATACTTCAGATCTGAAAAAGATGTCTGGGCTTTGGCCCGGCAAGTTGCCAAAGAGCGTAAGAAACGGGAATTGGACCCGTTGGTAACCCTGCTGCGTGCCGTACACGAGTTGCCAGGAGACGGAACAAGCGAGACCAAGGAATTCAAAAAAGTAACAAAGGATTTGAGGAATTTTGCCGAAAAATCAAACGGTTTGCTGGATACCTTTATCAAATCAGACGAAAACTGGTTTTGGGGTGCGGTACTGAAGTTGATGAAATAAGGAACGTGAAAAAATTTTTATACTCAATTTCAAAATTTACTGAAAATACAATAAGTTATGATAACTGTCGATCTAACACTGCAAGGCTTGCTCTGGCTAGCCGCATTCGTTTTCATCGCCATGGGCGATTATGGTATGTTGTTGGTTTTAGCCTTTGGCATGGGCGTTGTTCAGGTCCTCAGCGCGCTTATCCACTTGGCGTTGCGCGACAATCAGTATCGCCTGCGTTGGGTGCATGGCATCGGATCTTTGGGTTATTTTCTCTTTTTATCCCTGATCGCCAGCAGGAATCAAGCATCGCTTGCCGTCACAATCATTCTGTTTGCTGTGCCTCCCATGCTTGCTTTGTTCTACACATGGATTACCTGGCGCAGTCTGCGTAGTTCCCAACGTAAGCCTTCGCCATTTTTACCGCACCTCGATATTTGAATTTGATGCCTTTCATTTTCAACTAACCAAGAAAAGGGCCATGCGCGACTTATTTTTCTATGAACCTCCTTTTGGTTTCTCGGTAGGATTTTAGACCGTCTTTGGCTGCATGGGTTTCCGGTCGACTTACTTGAAGCCCGAAATCAAATCATCAAAGAAATTGCGGAGTCCAAACGCTCAAGGGTCACAAGTCCTGCGCGCGGTTAGAGTATAGTGTCAAGTAGCATCAACTCAACTCGTCATAACTGCCCAATCAACGCCACATAGAGCCGTGTCAGTTTTTTTTCTGTTTTGCCGGCTATGGCGATGATTTCGTTGATGTCGGCCGGTTTCAGGTTGTCCGGGTCGCAATCGTCCGTAAGGACGCTGATGGCGCAACAGGGCAGGCCCATGTGGTTGGCCACAATTACTTCGGGTACCGTGCTCATGCCCACGGCATCCGCCCCTATGCGGTGCAAAAAGCGGTATTCGGCCCGTGTCTCCAAATTGGGGCCCATCACACCCACATATATGCCCTTGCGCAGCACGACTTTCTGTTTCTTGGCCAGTGCGATCAGCCTCTTGTTCAACATGGGCGAGTACGGCTGGCTCATGTCGGGAAAACGGGGCCCCAGCTTTTCGTAGTTGGGGCCGCGCAACGGATTGTCGGGCAGTAAATTGATGTGATCGTCAATCAACATCATGTCGCCTTTTTTCCACTTCAAGTTCATGTTGCCCGCGGCATTGGAAATCAATAGCTGCTTTACGCCCAACAGTTTCATCACCCGCACCGGCAAGGTGATCTGCTGCATGTTGTAGCCCTCGTAGTAGTGAAAGCGGCCCTGCATGGCCAACACTTTTTTTCCGGCCACTTCGCCATACATCAACCTGCCTTTGTGAAACTCCACCGTGGAGACGGGAAAATGCGGGATGGAGTTGTAGTTGATTTCAATGGGGTTTTTGATCTCCTGGACAAACAGATTTCCCAGGCCGGTACCCAAAATGATCCCTACTTCGGGGTCGGTAACCCCATGCCGTTTCAGGTAGTCGGACGCTTCTTTGATTTCATTTAACATACGTGCGGGTGGCGTATTTTATTCCACCATGGCAAACTTAGCGTTCCCAGACCCATTCGCAAAACTACGCGGTGGCACCTTGGCAACTGCTGCCGGCACCGGCCGTGCACGCAAAGCAATGATTATTAATGACGATCTCGCGCGCCTCCAACGCGGCCACATCAAAGGTGCGGATGTGCTGCCCGGCCCGTGTGTCCGTCTTCAAGCCCAACATCTGATTGAAGTCGCAATCGTACAAATACCCTTGCCAGTCAATGGAGATCGTGTTGCGGCACATGACCCCCGCCACGGCCGCAGGGTTAAAGGCATTCACCAACTTTTCCATGTACTCTTCATAATTACCCGACTCAATCAAAAAGTCCAGAAACCGGCTGATGGGTATGTTGGTGATGGTGAAAAGACTGTTAAACTCAACACCAAAATGTTCTTTGAGTTCTTTTTTAAAATCGCGCTCCAATTGGCCTTGGTCGCCCGGCAAGAAAGCCCCGGTGGGGTTGTACACCAAATCCAGAAACAAGCCGGTGCCCTCTTTGCCGTAGCCCGCTGCGTTCAACTGTTGCAGCGCTTCGATGGAATCTTTAAAGACCCCCTCTCCCCGTTGACGGTCCGTTTTGCCTGCGTTGTAAAAGGGGAGAGACGAGACCACCCGTACGTTATTTTCGCGAAAAAACTCGGGCAGGTCGTAATACTTCGGGTTGGCGCGGATGATGGTCAGGTTGCAGCGCACAATGATTTCCTGTACGCCTCGCTTGCGCGCCTCGCTCACCAGGTAGCGAAAGTGGGGGTTCATCTCGGGGGCGCCCCCGGTTAAATCCAGCGTTTTGATTTTTGTCTTCTCCAACACCGCCAGGCACTGATCCATGGTTTCGCGTGTCATGATTTCCTTGCGGTCGGGGCCGGCATCCACATGGCAATGTTTGCATACCTGATTGCACATATAGCCGACATTCACCTGAAAGATCTCGATTTTTGTGGGCTTGAGCGGCCGAAAACCCAGCGGGGCGATTTTCTCCTGGAAAGGCGTAAGCTTGCCATTCTTAAAAACCCCGTTTGACAAAAAATCAACCTGCCGTTCTTGCTGGGCAAGCTGGTGCTGACGGGCATGGAGGCTCTTGATCATTTTTTGTTGATTCAAAATTTGAGATTCAAGATTGGAAAACGCTGTTTTACATACCGCGTTTTACATTTTGAACGCTGACTAAGTGAACGTTACATCGATAATTTTTTGGCTTTGTTCATCATCATAACGCCATGGACCAGCGAGGAACCTCCGCGGATGGCAGCCGCCACATGAATGGCCTCCATCATGGCCTTTTCGGTTGCGCCCTTCTCGAGCGAGTCCTGGGTGTAGGCGTCAATGCAGTACGGGCATTGCACAGTGTGGGCCACCGCCAGGGCGATGAGCGACTTCTCGCGGGCGGTCAGGTCGCCTTCCTTGAAGACATCGCCATAGTAAGAAAAGAATTTATCGGCCAGGTTTTTCTCCCACTCGCCAATGTTGCCAAATTTCTTGAGGTCTTCGGGGTTGTAATAGGTGTGTTCCATGGTTCGTATAGTTGATTTTGGTAAAAATAAGAGGGTCGAATGTTGTTCACTATCTGCCAGCCGACAGACATACGAAATTGCCCAACGACCGGATTGTTAAAAATTAGGCGACAAGAGATATTTTGAATAAAACTCATCAATTGCACGAACGGCATCTTCGGGCGTATCGACCACGGAAAACAGATCCAGGTCTTCCGGGCTGATCATTTTTTCGTCCACCAGCACCTTTTTGATCCAATCCACCATGCCGGCCCAAAACTTTTTGCCCACCAGCACAATGGGGAAGCGGCCGATTTTCTTGGTTTGAATGAGCGTGAGCGCCTCGGTCAGTTCATCCAGCGTGCCAAAGCCCCCGGGCATGACAATAAACCCCTGCGAGTATTTTACGAACATGACTTTGCGCACAAAAAAATAGTCGAACGTAATGAGTTTGTCCGGGTCGATGTAGATGTTGCCTTTTTGTTCAAAGGGCAAAAAGATATTAAGCCCCACCGATTTGCCCCCGGCCGCATGGGCACCTTTGTTGCCGGCCTCCATGATACCCGGGCCACCGCCTGTGATCACGCCATAGCCATGTTGCACCAACTTGCGGGCAATTTGTTCGGCTGTTTTATAATAGGGATGCTCCGGCTTGGTGCGAGCCGATCCGAAAATGGTCACGCACGGGCCGATCTTGGCAAGCTTTTCAAAGCCCTCCACAAACTCGCTCATCACTTTAAAGATCACCCACGAGTCTGAGCTCTTGATCTCCGCCCAATCTTTGTCTTTGAATGCTTTGCGTATGCGGTGTTCGTCTTCCAGTGCCTGCTGATAGGCTTCGGGATCCGCAGTGTTCTTGCTCTTTTTGGTTGAGGCGGGGGTTCGTTTCATTCGAAAAGTGTTTACCGAGCGGAAAAGATAGGAAATAGTTTGGGGATACTCCGTGCAAAGCCTTATTGCACTTTCATACCATACAAGTGCCTGAGTGCGGGCTCCAATTCGCGGTAGCGAAATGCAAAGCCGGTTGCCTGTATCTTTTCTGCCGACACGCGATTGCCCCCGGTGATGATGTTGGCCATTTCGCCCACGATCACCCGCAAGGCCCACGCAGGCACAGGGGGCAGCCAAAGCGGCTTGCGCAACACTCGCGCCAGCGTTCGGGTAAACTCGCGGTTGCGCATGGGCTGCATGCCCACGGCATTGAACGCCCCTTGTACACCCTCGTGGGTGGCGGCATGGGCAAACATCTGGCACAAGTCATCGATGTGGATCCAACTCAGGTATTGATGGCCGCTGGCCAGCGGAGCGCCTACCCCCAGTTGAACGGGCTTTGCCATCGCGGTGAGGGCCCCGCCCTGGGTGCTGAGCACAATGCCGATGCGCAGTTTGGCCACGCGGATGCCCAGCGAGCCGATCGCATCTACGGACGCCTCCCATCGCTGCGTGACATCGGCCAGGAAATCGGTGCCGGGGCTACTCTCTTCGGTGATCCACGCATCACCCGTATCAAACCCATAGTAGCCCACCGCACTGGCGGACACAACCGCCTTGACACGATGCGCTCCCGTGCGCAACGATTCATATAGCAACTGACTCGACTGCGTGCGGCTGCTCAAGATTTCTTGCTTGCGCGCGGCCGTCCAGCGTTTGTCGGCTACGCCCGCCCCGGCCAGGTGAATGACCACGTCCGTGTTTTCGAAAGCGTGCGGATCGGCATAGCGTTTGTTCAGATCCCATACAAACGAAGGAACATCACCCGTGCGGGCGGTGCGGCCCAGGTGAGACACCCGATGACCGTGTGCCTGCAATACCTGTGTAAGCCGCGTGCCCACCAACCCCGATGCGCCCGTGATGAGTATGTTTCTGGTCATTCTTGGTTAGCTTTGAATTTTAAATGTAACACCTCTATGCGCGGTAAGTTTTTGTTTTTTGCCCTCTTTTTGTGCGGATGGGCATCGGTAATGGCCCAACCCATTGAACCCAAAAACCTGACCGTTACCATCAAAGGTGAAAAGATGGACGGTTACAGCGTACGCCTGGAGTCGCCAAAGGGCGAGGTTGAAACCGCCTGGCAGAAATTCCTAAAGGATTTTGGCAAGTACCGCAGCAACAATGACTATTTTTTTGTGAGCGAGCCGGTGGTAGACGCCACCCCGTATCCGAAGGGCGTGATCTATGGCAAAGTGGAGGGCACCGAGGCACAGCCCATAGTTTGGCTGGGCATGAAAGACAGTGAGTGGGACGAGAAGCACGTGGCCACGGTGCGGGCGGAGTTGGAAAAACTGCCCTACCGCTTTGCCGTGAAGTACTACCGCGACCAAGTACAACAACAGATTGACGACACGCAGCGAGCCGTGGAGGCCACCGACAAACAGCAGCAACGATTGCTCAATCAAAATAAAGAATTGATCGCCAAGCTTGCCAGCAATGAAGCGGAGAAGATACGGCTGCAAAAGGCGGTAGAGGCCAACGCGTTGGAGAATGCCGTGCTCAAACAAAAGCTGGTAGATAATAAAAAAGCCCAGGACTCTGTGTCCCAGGCTTCTCTTCAGATCAAAAAGGTATTAGAAGCGCAAAAAGAAAAGCAGCGGAAGATTAATTGAACTAATTTGCGTCTACTATGAATAGAAACTCTTTTCTGGTTCTACTAATGCTCGTTGTCGGTTTAGGATGCAAAGAAAGACAGCAAGAGTCGCCAATGCTTATTGCTGATGTCCGGGCAATTGCTGGAAAAAAGGGATACGAAGTTGAGCAAATTCTGGGCAAGCCTGACTCAACCTACTTTTTACAGATACTGGGCAAACGAATATTTTGCCAATTGTACAAACCTCACCTGCTGGAAATTCAATATCCCAACGGTATAGCTACCGATATCGTAGCGTATGCGCCAAAGGGGCTAGTGTTTAATCAAACGGCATTATCTGCATTTAACTTGGACCATCGGGTACATCCAAACGAATTCATGGAGGGCAGATTAATTCGATGGAACACGATTAACCCCTTTTCGTCCGTCAGTTTCTACAACCCGACTCTCGATTCACTAGGAAATATTGTCACGTTCAACGTATATTTTAAAGTTGCCGAGTAGTTTACACTACATTTATTCGATAACAAATGATACGCCAAGAGAATAGGTGCGTCCTATCCTATAGGAAGAGAAGTTGTAGTCCCTCCCGCGAAATTCATGTGTCTGTAAAAACCTCGAATTCAACAAGTTTGCGGCTGACGCTTTGACAAACCAGCGGGTACCAATACCTTTCTTGACATTGAAGTCAAGCACGGGCCGGGGGCGCTCGTATACGTTCGGAATGCCACCCGTGCCGACCACCGAAATGCGTTCCCCCTGGACGTTATAGTTGATGTTGGCATTTATTCTCTTGAAAGAGTTGTCGTATGCGAACAATACGTTTACGATATAGGGGGACTGTCCGAACATCGGCCGTTGACTTTTCGCATCGGGGTCGTTTACGCGTATTAGCTGTAATTCACCTTCTGCGATGTCGACACGCGAATATATGAACGCCATATTTGCGCCAAGAGAAAAATTAGCCATTCGCTCCGATACAAAAGACAACTTTTTACGCAACTCCATCTCAATACCCATTAAACGGGCTTGGTCTACGTTTCGGAATTGAATTTGAGTCGCCAAGTCGTTGGTATTGGGATCGACTGCCCGCTCAATGGGATCGGTAAAACTCTTGTAAAACGTGCTGATTGAAAACAACTCACCGGAATTTGGAAAAATCTCCCAACGCAAATCAAAGTTATCAATCGAAGTGCGTTCCAAAAAAGGATTACCTATGATTTGAAAATCTCCTTGGAATTCGAACGAAGCAAATCGAGCCAACTCACGAAATGTAGGTCGAGCAAGTGTGCGTCCATATCCCGCCCGAAGGTTTGACCGCTCATTGATCTTATTTGTCAAATTAATGGCCGGCAGAATATCATTATTTTCCAAGGTGGCAAACCGCTCAGCCGGGGCCGCATTCAGGTTTTCAACGCGGATATCTGTCCGTTCAAACCTTGCACCCGTACTGGCACGCAGTTTTTTTGAGATTTGCCAATCGATCATCCCATAGATGGCCGGCACAGTTTCCTGACCGGAATATGAGCCTCCACCGGTAGTATTGTCTTGAATGATAATCCCATAAGGGAAAGTGTTCTCGGCACCGATCAAACCCAAATTAGAGGGGTCAAAATATGCAGTGATATCGCCATTGTATAACTGAGCCGAGGGCTCTGGCTTATATTGAATGATTTGCTCGCTAAAATCTCTATCCTTCATTACGTAAGAGGCCCCCGCTTTGATTTTTGACTCAAGTCCTCGTATTTTGATTGGTATTTCGAGGTTTGTTTTGAAGTCGTAATTGGTCTCATCCATGCTTCTAAAATACCGCGAAGCCGGTCGCACGTTGTTGCTTATGGCATCGTATGCGTACTGATTTGGGTCTGCGCCAAATCTCAGGTTTTGAAAGAACTTCAGGTCGGGCTCCTCTTGCGCACTCCGGCTATACGAACCAATCCAGTCCAAACGTATATTCCGCTCACCGAAAACGTGGTCACCGCGAAGTTGCACATTTGCCAGAGACCGCTCTACATACGTCATGGCAATCCCTTGAAAAATGAAATTGGGGTCATTACCCGAGGCAAAAGGGAAAGGTCCTTCAAAGGAAGAAGCTTGTGCGTCCGCGCCCTGATTGCGGATCAGGTTGATACCTACCTTATGCCTAGGATTCAGTTTCAGTGTTGCGCTCAAAAGACCGCCCCATAACACAGACTCGGTACTGCGATTCTGCTTTAAATTGTACAATGTATCCAGCGTGGGAGCTGTCACACTGCCCGGCAAGAAAAAACGTCCCACATCCCCATTTTCAAAGTATTCGTAGGTGCGTTGGTAGCTTACTCCTCCAATGAAACCAAAGGGTTTCCCAAAGAGTTGTTTCTGATTTCCCACGGAAAATGAGAAACTGTGGTTGGGGGATGGAGCATACGAAGTGGGTGCCATACTGCCGCTGAAGGACTTGGTCTCTTGATCAAGAATCCGTGCCTCACTGAGCGTAAAAGACCGCGGCTGAACACCATCACGGACAACCTCTGGAACAAATCGGGCTTTGTCGGCAAATCCAAATCTGTGGCTTTTGCCCCAGTCGTCCGTGATTACCCCGCTGGTAAAGGTGGCGTTGGTATTGTACCCCGAAGATGCGGATGCTTGTACTGTAAATTGATCGGGAAACTCTTTTGTGGAGATATTCACGTAGCCGCCCGTAAAATTGGCAGGGATTTCGGGCGAGAACGTTTTGTAGACAATCAAATTATCAATCAGGTTGGATGGAAAAAGGTCCATCTGAACAGTGTTTCGATTTGGGTCGAGGCCTGGAATTTCCGAGCCGTTCAGCGAGGTTTTAGTGTACCGATCACCCAGACCTCTAACATACACATATTTACCTCCTTCCACAGATACACCCGTCACACGCTTAATCGCTGCCGCGGCATCATTATCCCCATTTAATGAAAATTGCCGAGAGCTAATCCCATCAAGCACGAGGCTCGATTTCCGTTGCATGGTCAGTATTGCAGCTTCATTATTCTTGATCACCTCGGATGTGACGACAACTTCTTGCAAACTGGTTGCCTCTGTTGCCAAGCGGATATCCAAAAGATTCACCTCGCCCGCTGTCACGGTCACGTTTTCAACCTTTTGTGTTTGGTAGCCGATATAGGAGAATTGAACAGTGTACGTTCCGGCTGAGACGTTTAAAATAGAAAATTTACCATCAATATCCGTTACAGACCCTATGCTTGTGCCCACGATTTGGGCGGTGGCACCAATAAGCGACTCTCCAGTCTCATTGTCAATAATTGATCCCCTAATTATTCCTGTTTGAGCAGACGCGGAAGCCCAAAAGATGACTGAGGACAAGAAAAACACCAACTTAAGACGGATTTTCATACAGAGTTTAGTAAGGTGCCGCAAAGGTAGCCAAGTGTTTAGGTAGAAAAGCTGACCCTTTTTATCATTACATTACCCTCATGTTACGTTATTGTTAAAGCAGAAAAGCACCCTATTGGGTGCTTTTCCGATTTAACAAAATCAAATTTCTTAATTCCCTAAAAAGCCATAAGCGTCTACGGCAGTCCAGCCCCTTAACCAGTTAGTTGTTCCAAAAGCGCCAATGTGATTAGCCGCTTGGTACGTGAAGCCATTAGTGGTAGGGGGCAGAGCAGACCTTGTTTTCGTTAACGCCAAAGAACCTGCAGTGGGCAGTAAATTGAAACTGGTCGCGCCAATTGTAATGCCGGGCGTTGTAGATACTTCATTGCCGTTTGCTGCGTCATTCAAATACGTCTCGAGAGCAGCCAAACCGTTCGAGATACCTGCAGCTCCCCCGATGGTACCGTCAGCCACGTTCGTCCAAATATTGTTGCGGAACGCCAAATCACCACTGGCCAAACGGTCGCGGCTATTGCCTGCTGTATTGCCACCGATATCTGTGATATTAATTCCTTGGCCAAAGCCCATAATAATACTGTTGTGGATCAACCCACCCGAATTCTCAGTAAAGAAAAATGCATTGTGATCGGTTGCATTCGGGGTGCCGGCCGCTGTGGAGCCGATTAACGTCATATTGAATATCTGAGGTTTCGAGAAAATAGCCGCATTCAAATTCCCACTATGCGCCCCATCACTTTCAAACCCCCGATTCGATGCATCAAAACCTTGCTCTTGAACGGCCACCCAAAATTGATTCTCTGCTCTCCAGCCAAAATCCCAATCGAACGAATCATCCTGATTGTAAATCGATGCCAAATAGGAAGTGTTATTCGTTCCTCCAAACCACTCAAATCCGTCATCATCATTACCAAACACTTCTACATGGTGGATTTCGGTACCCGAGCCTACACCGCCCATGGTCAACCCGTTGATTTCGTTGCCGGCTCCAATGTTCGTGCCTCCATGGCGAAGGGAGACATATGTGAACTCTCCCGCATCGTGCGCATCATTGCGTGCCCAAACTTTCCCCGTCACCGCCTCGGTGCCTACGCCATATTGAGAACGGAACTCGGTTGCGGTTGCCGGGATGCCTTCGATGGTGGTTTGTCCGCTAGCATGATTGATGTAAGCATTGCCCAATATGATGACACCGCCCCACAGACCTCTTTGATTTCTTGGTAAATCATCAATTCGAGTCACATCATCAGCAAGCGCAGTAAAAATAATTGGGTTTGTGGGTGTTCCATTCGCAATAATCGTCCCCCCGCGGGCGACAATCAACGCGCTGGCGTTTTCCGCCTGACCTACTTGCCCTTTGATGACAGTACCCGCCTCAATAGTTAACGTCTGGCCATCATTTACGTAAATCTTTCCGTTAAGAATATAGGTATTCCGAGCCAGCCATGTAGTTGTACCCACACCGCTCAATGACTCATTGACATCGATAATTTGTGCGGGTTCTTCTGCGACTGTTACAACGGTAGGGTTAGCAGTAACGGCTTCTTTACCTTGATTGTCGACAACTTCAAACGAAATCGAAAATTCATCTCCTTCGGCAGCAGCCGCGGGAACTTCAAACTCAAATACCGCGATTGCGGCTTTCTGATTTGCAAATGTTCCGGTAATATCAACAGCAGCTCCTCCATCTACACTGGCTGTGATGGTGCGAATACCCCCATCAGCAACTACGGATACCGGTATATCAATTACTTCACCCGCGCGCTGTTCTAGGTTTGCACTTACCACCTGGATGGTGGGCAAATCAAATGTTTCTTCATCTTCATCGCATGCTGCAAAATATACCAGCATGGAGGCTAGGGCCATCATTGAAAGAAATTTTTTCATGTTTTTGAGATTGGTTTAACAAATACGGTGCAAAGTTGCTCCTTCAATGTTAATCCAAACCAATCCTGGCTTTACCTTATTGTTACCCAAAACAGCTTATGCATTAACCTTAGGTTAACATGATTTGATTACTTAATACCGCCAGCTTTTCACATCCGCCCCTTTTGGTGCTGTTGTTTCCATGCGCCTGAGGATTTTGGGCAGGTACTGGGTATTGTACCGCAGCCGCGAAACATAGTTGGGGTTCTCATGGTCGCCATTCCAACAGTGCTCGGCCCGGTCGCCATAGTCTACCTCGCCTGCGTAAAAAGGGTTTCGGGTCTTTTTGAGGAACGCTTCCATCAGGTAGACTGCGTTGTTCAAATAGTAGTTGTCCATGTCGCCACAGTAGATGTGTATTTTGCCTTGCAGCTTCGGCCCTAGCGTGTTCCAATCGCGCTCCAAAATGTGGCGCAAGTCATAGTGCTCGCGCCAGTAGCTCGCCACCTCGGCATCTATTTCGCCCGTCAGTTTATCAAAAATGCGCTTGGGGTACCCGTCTTCGCCTTGCGGAGAATACACCGCCTCCCAGATGTCCCATTGCTGGCCACTGCGCGATTTCTCGCCCAACACCCGTTCAAGATGGTTGCTCTCCTCCATCGTACTCTGGATTTGCCCCAGGTAATTGCGGTGCGAGGGGATGGGCAATTTCTTGAAGTCGCTGTCGTACCAATAGGCATTTTTCTGATTGTAAATGTCCACCAGGCAAAACGCGCGAAAGTCAATCGGGTCGGGACAGGCCGCAAAACATCCGTTGAACTCGTCCGGATAAAACATCTGAACGGCCAATGCCTCCCAGCCCCCCGTGGAGCCACCATAGGTAAACCGCGCCCACCCTTGTCCTATCCCGCGAAAGCGTTTTTCGATTTCCGGGAGCAATTCATACATGATCGCATCCCCGTACGGGCCCAGGTTGGCGGAGTTCACCGCATACGAATCGTCATAGTATGGATTGGCATGTTGTATCTCCACCACCAAAAAGCGAGGGAACGCAGGGCTTATCCATTGTTGATAGAAGTTGTAGGCTTCTTGCTTTTGAAATTTCTTGTACCCGTAGATGCCAAAGCGCGGGTTGAAATCTGTGGTGTCCATATCGGCAGGGGGAGGCTCGGTGCTAAATCCACCAAAGTCGCTGGGGAAGTGGCCATGATAGATCATGAGCGGATACCGTGCTTCGGGGTGCTCATCAAACCCATGAGGCACGAGTACGTGTGCGCCCAGATACATGGGCCGACCCCAAAACTCCGTGAGCATTTTGCTTTGGATCTTGATGTGCTTGACATACTTCGTGTCTTGGGGTTCTTCGAGCGGTGGAATTTTTTGATCCAGCGAGATGGAGATGGTGGCGTTCTGCCCCCACTTCAACGAAACCTTAAGGGGCATGCTGTACAAATTGCCCGGCTTGCGGTTCCACTGCTGCCCTTCGCCCATGTCGGGCGGCAGTTTTACCGTGTGGCCTGTTTTGAGTTGGAATGTTTCATAGCGGTTGAGCAACGCCTGCACGTAGTAGTCGCCCTCGGGCAGCTCGGTCAACGAGCGAAAGGGAAACCCAAAGACCGATTCGTCCACGGTGATGTTCTCGCCAGGTTTCAGGCCGTTTACATCCACGCCAAAGATCGGTTGGGCTTTGAGCCCGTCACCGATCTGAAAGCGCGGCTCGTCTTTATCGTTGTTGGCCAACATCAGCAACAAGCGGCCGTCCAGTGCTTCGTTGCTTAGCGAGCTTGAAAATGAAATCGAAAAGGTAGCCATGGGCTGCGGCCGATTGGGTTGCGCGCAGCACAACAGAAGCAAGATGAAGGGGAGGTAACGCATGGCGAGGGGCTCTGAATTCAAGATTCAAGATTCAAAATTCAAGATTCAAAATTCAAGGTTCAAAATTCAAGATTCAAAATTCGAGGTTCAAGGTTCAACGTGGAACGTTCAAGGTTCGGGGTTACCGTTATTCAACTTCCACGATGATCTCGATTTCCACGGCAATGTTGCTGGGCAGCGCATACATGCCCACGGCCGAGCGCGCGTGCTTGCCCTTTTCGCCAAATACGGCCACCATCAAATCCGAAAAGCCATTCATGACCTTGGGTTGGTCGGTAAAGTTTTCGGTGCAGTTCACCATGCCCAGCACTTTTACCACGCGCTTCACGCGGTTCAGGTCGCCCAGCTCGGCCTTCAAGGTAGAAAGAATGGAGATGCCCGTGACGCGTGCCGCGTCTATGCCCTGTTCGGTCGTCAGGTCTTTGCCCACCTTGCCTTGTATGTTGGTGCCATCGGCTTTCGTGGGGCCGTGGCCCGCCAAAAAAAGCAAGTTGCCCGTGCGCACGGCTTTTACATAATTGGCCATAGGCTTGCTCGGCTCTATCAACACAATGTTGAGCGCCTTCAACTTTTTTTCGAAATCCACTTTTTGCGCTTGCGCGGATAACGCGGCAAGCAGAACAAAACCAAATACTATTGTGCGCATACGGTTGGGTTAGTTGATTCTACGGGGTATCACGATTTTGAGGCCGCGCTTTTTACCGCCTGCCACATCAATAAAAAACTTGGTTTCGCGCAGGTTGCCTTGCAAATCCCAGTAATAGAAGGTGCCGAGCTTGCCTTGGTTGTACGACTGCGTGGTCACTTGCCCCATCCAGTATGTCTCGCCCGGCAAATTTTGGAAAGCCGGCAAGTTGGCCAACACCGGGGAGGGCAGCAGATATTGCTGCGCCACATCTGCCCGCAAGGTAGTGATGGTATAGGCGGCAAAAGACGAGGGCGCGGCCACAAACCTTTTGAACTGTGCCCACGCACATGGGCACATACCTGCCCACAAAACACATCCGATGGCGATTTTCCGCATCACGAGGGACAAGGTACAAATCCCCGTGAAGGTTGCAAATATCAAGGTGCATTTCAAAGTGACGCGCCTACGTTACCTCACCCCGGCCCAACACTTGCAAAAGTGATAGTCTCTGCGCCCCTCTCCATTGGAGAGGGGCGCAGAGCTTGTGCTCCTTGGAGGCGTTGGACCGGGGTGAGGTAAAGGACGTTGGAGGCAAATACGATAGTCGCGATACGTTGAGATGCTCCCCGTGAAAGCTGCGTTCTCTCCGTGCCTTCGTGGCCAAAAGCCATCTCTTATGTTTGTAAATGACGTATTTTTGATCATGTCAAAAGCCGATGAGCATTTCCGCTGCCCGTGGTGCCTGAAGTTTGAACAGTACATCCGCTACCACGATGAAGAGTGGGGCGTTCCCGTACACGATGATCAAAAGCATTTTGAGTTTTTGATTTTGGAAGGCGCCCAAGCGGGATTGAGTTGGGCCACCATTTTACAAAAGCGCGAGGGCTACCGAAAAGCCTTTGCCGCGTTTGATGCCGCCAAGGTGGCACGCTTCACCGATGCCAAACTGGAAAAGATTTTGCTGGATCCGGGCATCGTGCGCAATCGCCTCAAAGTGTTTGCCGCCCGCACCAATGCACAGCAGTTTCTAAAAGTACAAAAGGAGTTTGGCTCGTTCGATCGGTATATCTGGGGATTTGTAGGCGGCAAGCCGATTGTCAATTTCCCCAAGACCTTAAAAGACGTGCCCGCCACCACACGCGAGTCGGACGCGCTGAGCAAAGACTTGATCCAACGTGGCTTCAAGTTTGTGGGCAGCACGGTAATGTATGCGCACATGCAAGCCTGTGGACTGGTGAATGATCATTTGGTGGATTGTTGGAGGAGAAAGAAAAAGTGATGGCAACTGCTACGCGAAACGGTATGGCATGCCATGGACGACTAATTTTATCATAAAATTATTTTGAAGATAAGCTCTCTAACCCTTGCGACAACTGTTTTTGCCTTGGTCGTTCACGGGCAAAAGCAGTTTTCCATTATCCCCTCCATTGGACTCTCCATGCCTTTTTTTTACAGCATTGATCGCCCGGTGGGAGACACCGGTTACCGCGTAAACACATTGGAGGAGGGGGCGTCCTTCAACATCAACGTTCAATATCAGCCAAACAATCAATGGCTTTTCTTTGTGGGCTGGCACGTTGCTGACAACACTTCCTTTGGGCTGACCTACGGTGATCCAAAGCGGGACCTGTGGCGCGGGCGCTTTACCACGTCCATCGGCACTCATCGAATACCCTTGGGCGCTGGTAGGCATCTGGCCACGTGCAAATGGTTCAAACTACCGAAAAGAGAAAAGATATTGATGAGAACAAAAGACGCAGGGATCGACCATGAAGACTCTATCTTCTGCTGTTCAGGGTCAACGTAATCAGCGGCTTCAGCATCAATTACGTGAACGGAAAAGAAGACTCCCGCACATTTAGCCGGGGCACATTGGATTATACCATCACACAAAGCCCCAACGTATCACTTTTTGCCGGCATCAACATACAGTTCTTTAATCTGGACAAAGACCGACTACATCTCTCGATCATCTACAGCAATGGCCTTCAAAAAGTGGGCGAATGTGATTTTACATACTCGTTGCCGTCCGGCCATTATGCCGCGAAGGTCGGAACACGTGGTTCCAACCTGACCATTCAACTGGGGTATCCGATCCCATTGGTCAATTTTGACAGGATGAACAAAAAGTAGTTACTGCGGACGGGTTGATGTCAATCTTTTCGACCTTCGCTCAGATTATCTAAGTTTGAGTGACTATTGACCTTGAACCTATTCGTTATTCTTACTTGGTATCGGCTGGGTGTAGATATTGCCTATAATTCTCTATTGTCATGAAACACTTCGTTTTTTCCGGGATGCTTACCGTTTTGCTCTTCAACATAGGAGAGGCGCAATTGCGATTAGTGGGCAAAGTCAATCCTTCACCCGGTTGGGGACGTAAAATTTTTGTCATCCGTATTGATCGCCTTGGGCTTAACCGTCCTGTGGTAGTGGATTCAATACTTTTCAAAGGCGATGGAAGCTTCAATCATACCCTCGCCAGCGACCGCCAAGGCCTCCTCTATGAATTTCGCATCACACCCCCCGGGGTGGGCGTGAACTACACGGTGTCCGGCACGCGCGACAATTTTTTCTATTTGGTCAATACAGGCGAACGCGAAATCCAGATAAACGGCCACGCGGATTCTTTGTACTACTCTGTTCAACTGGAAGGAAGCGACATCAACAAAAAGTTGCTGCTATTCCGCGATCTGCACCGCCCCTTTCAGCGCCTTTCACAGATGGCGGAAGATTCAGTAGCCCGTTTTCCGGAAAAGAAACCCTACTTTCAAGAAAAGTATCTGCCCCTGATGTTGGAGCATCTGGCAACCATCAAACAGCAAACCTTGAACATATTAGACACGTGTACCCACCCGGGCTTACTCACGGCCGGTTTGTTCTACCTGGATAAAATGAGCTTTTTCAATATTGAAAAACACTATCTGGAAAAATACACGGCCAAGCTCAATCAAGATCATGTCCTGCTCATCCGCAACATGAAACGGCAGATCGTGGAACCGGAGAAAAACCGCATGGGGCTTGTTTTGCCCAATGTTCCGCTAATCACGCACAAAGGCGACCGCAAACAATTAAGTGCCTATGCCGGCAAATTCAAAGTCTTGGACTTCTGGGCCTCGTGGTGCGGCCCTTGCCGCCAGGCCAACCGGACGTATTTGCCCAAGTTCTATGAATACCTCAAAGGACAGAACATTCCGTTGATCGCCATCAGCATCGATGAAGACAAACAAAAATGGAAAGAGGCAATCAAAAAAGATGGCGTCACGTGGCCACAGGTGGTGGAGCCTGACCCGCTTCTCAAAAACCTGCTGGACATTCAAGGCGTGCCACACTACGTTGTTTTGAATGAGCAAAACACAGTAGTCTTCGACAGCAACGTACCGTTGTTGGTAGAACGCTACCTCAAAACTCAGTTCGAAAAGAAATAAACCCCAAAGGCATATACCCCCAACAGCAGCAGCGTGATGCCGGGCACCAGCTTCACCAACCGGTTGTCTTTCACATACCGCGACACCCACTCGGCCAAGTAAATAAACAGCAGCAGCAACAAAAACACGCCCACCGCGGTACCCAGCACATAGCTGTGCACGTGCCAGCCGGTGTCTAACTCCAGCCATTGCTGCTCTTTCAGATAGGCCGTGATGCCCACCCAGAATGGAATGGCCATGGGGTTGAGGATGCTGAGCACCAGCCCCCTGCGAAACCCACTTTGGTTGAACCTGACGGCAAACTCCGAAGGCTTGCGGGCGCTCCACACGTTAAAAATCCCCAGCACCGTCATCACGCACGCGGTGATCAACTGAAAGTTTCCGGTGATGCCGGGCGCACTGCGCACCCACTCTTCAAACACCACGCCTATCCACGCATACGGATATTCGATGAGGGTAACGGCCAGGGTAAAGCGCAACGCAATGGCACGCTTGCGCTCCAACCCCAACTGCAAAACGGATAAATTCAACGTGGCGGGCGGGATGGAGCCGATGAAACTAAAAAACGTGCCGAGCAGAAATGCAACTACCATTCTGGTGGACCAACAGTTAGATAGCAAGATGAACACTAAATTGGCACCTTGAGATAAGAAGCCTTCTCAATTTCATAATAGTTAGGATCATCAACTTCAGCAAACCTTGCAATAAATGCTCGAACTTCGTGCGCAAGTCTCTTTGCTAATTTTTCCTTCTCTTTAGACGATAACTGATGCCAGAATCCGTCATTCGTTTTCCAACGGATGGAAAAATGCCAAAAATTCCACCTCATAGGTGTGTGTTCAATTGAGCATTTTGCTTTAAATGGCATATCTGCCTTTGTATAATCAACCTCAGCTTCAATTAAGTGCTTGATCGCTATAACCCAGAAGCATTTATCTCTAAAAACGAAATCCTCTCCAAATATTGGGGGTTCAACGGCCTCGTCTGGCTCACAATAGTCGTTATACTTATCCTTTCCGACTTCAGTCAACTGTATTCTAATGTCCTCTGTCTCGAAAACACCAAGTAAATTGGTAGAAAGGTCAGATGCATGATGTCGAGGAGAGCAAATATGCTCTTGTCTGACAAAACCTGTCTCGGGATGGATCAACTCTAATTTACTTGCAACATCTACCGACCTGATTAAAAAATGTGAGCTTAAATCACATTCTATGAACTTATGGTTTTTGCTTGGTAATAGCCTAGCAGGAAAGTTCATAAGATGGCAGCCACGACTTCAATTCACTTTTCGGGTAAATGATTTCCCTTAACTCAGCTATAACAATTGCCAGCTTACCCGCATAACTAGGAAGTTTATTAGTGCCCTTAAAAGCGGTTAATATAATCTCATCATCATCCAAATCTATAGAATCGATGTAGTGCTGTATAAAAATTGAGTAATCTCGTTTTATAAATGTATAGTAGATACTGCGTTCCGATGTCAGCTCTAGTGTCAAGGTATCAGGATCGAGCTTCAATATTTCCGAAAGGGCCAACGAGAATCGAAATTTAATCTCTGTTAGAGGTGCCAAAAACTGAAGTTTTGATTTATCAACTTGCTGAAGAAAAACACTCTCAAACTTAAGAAACTCTTTGTCTGACTCATCTGACCAAGATGTTTGATTGCGTAAGTTGAATGCACTCTTACAAGCAAACGAACTACTATTTAAAAATGGATTTCTGTATTCTCCCATGCAATAAAAACCAGGCCCAGTCGATTTAATAGACTGAATGTTTCGTCCTACGTGCCAAATAATAGCATCTGAGAACCCTTTGTCTTTAACTGAGATTCGGTCACGCATCAATATTCAGGGTTTAAGGATTTCAAAAAAGACTCTTTCAGCAGTTGAAAAAACAGTTCCTTTTCTTTGGAATGTGCCTGCTCGAGACGATTAAATATATTCTCAAGACTATCATCATCATCCTTTTCCTCGATCACATCCAAGTCAACTAGTGATGTCGGGACAATTTCTTTATCCGAACCCATGACTATCGGTAATTTATTGTTTAAGTTCAATATCACTTTGTAGTGATCAATCCGAAACTCTGATCTAAAACTGTAAGAGTCTGACTTTATGCTTGGTAATCCAAATGAAAAACTAAAGTTAACACAATCCGCAAGATCCATATGTGGATACTCACTAACGTATCTAATTCCAATTCTTGAGTAGGCAATGATTCCACATTTGTGAAACGAAGTAAGTGCCTCAAAGATTTCAATCTTATAATGTTCCCATCCACGATACTGATCTACACAGTTAAATATTATGGAATTGGGCTGAATTTGTATCTTGATTTGATCGTTATGGAAAAGGCTAATCCCTCCAAAAGACAAAGTAATTTCTTGGGGAAGGGTTGGTACACCGATAGGAAACTGTTGCTGCCCCAACGGTCGGTTACTATACTTGAATCGATCTTTGATCTCTTGAAAAAAAATACCAGTGAGAACCTCGTAAGGAATTTCTGATCTGTATCGCAATTCAACAATAGAGTCCCGTATTCTGTCAGGTGTGATCTTCTTTGGAATTTTCATCAGTATTCCCAATTCTTGAAACCTACTTCTTTTGCGTTCAATTTATTAAATAGACAAAACGCATATGCGGATGAAAACGTAACAAACTCTTAGTAATTCAAAGTTAATAAAAAAAAGTCGCCAAGACTTAATTTCTTGAATATCAGCAAATTAGGCTAAGTAAAGTTAAGCAGATGAGACCGCCTTGCGCAACACAAAGCTTTGCCCCAAATAGAGTTTGCGCACCATCGGGTCGCTGGCCAGTTCTTCGGCCGTGCCCTGTTTAAAGAGCTTGCCCTCAATCATCAAATACGCGCGGTCGGTGATCGAAAGTGTTTCGTCTACATTGTGGTCGGTGATGAGTATGCCGATGTTTTTCTTTTTAAGTTTTGACACAATGCCCTGGATCTCCTCCACCGCAATGGGGTCCACCCCGGCAAAGGGTTCGTCCAACAATACAAACTTGGGATCCACCGCCAGGGCACGCGCAATTTCCGTGCGCCTGCGTTCGCCCCCGCTCAACACCATGCCCATGTTCTTGCGCACATGCGTCAAACTAAATTCCTCCAGCAGTGATTCTACTTTTTCTTTGCGTTCGCGCGCGGGCATATCGCGCATCTCCAACGGAGCCATGATGTTTTCCTCTACCGTAAGTTTGCGGAACACCGAGGCTTCTTGCGCCAAATAGCCGATGCCGCGCTTGGCCCGCTGAAACATCGGAAAGTCTGTGATCACTTCGCTGTCCAAGAAAATATTTCCTTCATTGGGTTTGATGAGTCCCACGATCATGTAAAACGTGGTGGTCTTACCGGCCCCGTTGGGCCCCAGCAGCCCCACGATCTCACCCTGCCCTACCTTCACCGACACGTTGTTGACCACCGTGCGGCTTTTGTATTTTTTGATCAGGTTTTCAGCCCGTAGTTCCATGGTTAATCAAATTTGATATCGCGCAGGCGCAGTTGCAAAGACGTATGTCCATTAAACGTATTTTCCTCCACCGTGAAGGCCATGCGGAAGTAGTCGCCCGCGGCCAGCCGGTCGTAATGCTCAATCAAGTCAAAGCCCACGGCTTGAAACAGCGCATCGCTGCCTTTTTGCCCTGCCAAAAAGCGCACGTGGCGGTCTTTGAAATTGCTGAGCGCGTTCACCACGTACACATTCCGTGCCTCAAATACTGGCTTTTGGTTTTCGGGGCCAAAGGGGGCCATCTGTTTTAAGATGCTCCAAAACTTTCCGTTGATCGCCTCCAGCGGGATAACCCGGTCTATTTCCACCACGGGTGTCTGAAGCTCTTCCGTCATGCGTTCGGACACAATGCGCTCAAAGCGTTGTTGAAAGGCCTCCAGGTTATCGCGCGAAAGCGTAAGCCCTGCCGCATATTTGTGGCCGCCAAATTTTTCCAACAAGTCGCTGCAATGGAGTAGCGCATCGTACAAGTCAAACCCGTTTACACTGCGGGCCGACCCCGTGAGTTTATCGTTCGATTCCGTAAGGATAACCGTGGGCCGATAAAACCGCTCCACGCAACGCGCAGCCACAATGCCGATGACGCCTTTATGCCACGTGTTTTTGAACAGCACAGTCGACTTATTATGTCGCAGTGATTCGTCATTCTCAATCAGGGCGATGGCTTCCTCCGTGATGCTCAGGTCAAATTCCCTTCGTAGGTCATTTTTGACGTTCACTTTCTCGGCCAACGCCATGGCCGTTTCGTCATCGTGGGCGATCAGCAATTCCACGGCTCCGTGCGCATGGGCCACACGGCCGGCTGCATTGATGCGGGGGCCCAGCGTGAAGACAATGCCCGAAATGTCCAACTCGTGTTTGATGGCCGCAATCTCTTTCAGTGCCTTTAACCCCGGGCAAGGGTCCTCGTTTAGTTTTTTGAGCCCAAAGTGGGCCAGGGTGCGGTTTTCGCCATTGATCGGAACTATATCCGAGGCGATGCTCACGGCCACTAAGTCCAGATACGCAAACACATCTTCTTCGCGCAGGTGCTGGCGCGCATACGCTTGTATCAACTTAAAGCCCAGTCCACAGCCGCTCAATTCTTTAAATGGATACTGGCAATCGTGGCGTTTGGGATCCAGCACGGCAGCGGCCTGTGGAATGTCGCCCCCCGGCAAGTGGTGATCGCAAATGATAAAATCGATGCCCTTATGGCCTGCCAACACTACCATATCGGAGGCCTTGATGCCCAAATCCAGGGCGATGATCAGCGAATAGCCATGATCTTCGGCCCAGGCGATGCCCGCGGCCGAAACACCGTACCCCTCGGCATAGCGATCGGGGATGTAGAACGCCACATGCGGGTAAAAACTTTTTAGGTAGCGATAGACCAACGCCACGGCCGTGGTGCCATCCACATCGTAGTCGCCATAAATGAGGATACGCTCCTGCTGTTGGATGGCGCGGTGCAGGCGTGCCACCGCGGCCGCCATGTCTTTCATCAAAAACGGGTCATGTAAATGATCCAATGCGGGGCGGAAGAAGTAACGCGCTTCGTCAAAGGTGGCAATGCCACGCTGCACCAAAATGGATGTGAGGTAGGGGTTTACGTTGATGGCAGAGCTGAGTTGCTCTACGGGTTCCACAGGGGGCACGGGTTTATATGTCCAACGCTTCGCTACCGGCATCGGGCAAAAATACAACGGTTTTGGGCATAGCCGATGGCAGCCACGTCTTTGTTCGAAAAAGATCAACCCATTCCCCCGCTACGACCGCTTGGAAATCTTGTTGAATGAAATGGCCCGTTGACGCGAACTGTGGAAACGATCAACGTCTTCGGCCCGCAACTTGGCAAACTTGGTTTTGCGGCCGTTCACGCGCCCGCGCCATCGTTTCCAACTGCCGTGTTGGAGGTTTTTGCGCATGATCTCCACCACCTGATCTTCGCTGAGGCCAAACTGTGCCTCGATGGCTTCGAAGGGCGTGCGGTCTTCCCAGGCCATTTGAATGATGCGGTCAATGTCTTCCGGTGAGAGCATGTCTGTAAAAACAGTTGGGGGCCCGCGTTGTTTCATGAGCATGCGAGGGGTAAAGAAATCCGATCTGCCCGTGAAAACCTGTGTGGTGTGCGGGCGGCCGTTTGCCTGGCGCAAAAAATGGGAAAAGGTGTGGGATGAAGTGAAATATTGCAGCGACCGCTGCCGCGGGAAAAAGTAACACGCGATGGCCGATGTGTTTCATGCCGGTATTGACTATGGCTCGAAGCTGGCGGGCACCACGTGCATTTGTTTCCGCGAGGGGGACCGGTTGAAAATCCTCCAGAGCAAAAAAGGCGAAGATGCCGATGAGTTTATCTTGGCCTGGGCGCAACGCCACCGCCCCACCCACCTGTTTTTGGACGCTCCTCTTTCGTTGCCCTCGGTGTATTCCGGTGAAGGCAACGACTACTTTTATCGCGAGGCCGACCGGCAACTGGGGGCCATGTCGCCTTTGTTTTTAGGAGGGCTGACGGCCCGCGCCATGCGGTTGTGCCGGATGTTGGCGGGCGCAAACATCCAAACCGTGGAAGTGTACCCGGCCGCGCTGGTCAAGCAACTGGCCGCGCAAAAACATTACAAAAAAAGTATCCCGTCATTCAAAAAGGAGTTGAAGCAACACATGCGTGCAGTGGTGCTGCCCGCTATCGCTAATTGGCACCAGACCGACAGTACATTGGCATGGCTGAGTGGCGAGCGATTTTTACAGAACAAAGTGCTTCGATACGGGTCGGACTCCGAGGGCATCGTTTGGGTGTAGTGCTCGTTGCCAGCTCAGTCTATCTTCCTTTTGATCCTAATCCAAGATTCGTCAAAACCAAGAGTAGTTAAAACTTGATCTCTATCCAACGGTGCCGGTTGTTTAATATTAATAATCAGCCCATCGTTCGGTACCGTTTCAATAATAGTGAACTGCGAGCCGTGAGGCTGCCATGTGAACTGATGCTCATCTGTGTCTTTGACTCGTCCTTCTAAGTTTGAGTTCTTGTTCCACCTCCAAACGAACCGTTCAGGGTCATATCGGACTGTTTCAAACTCAAAAACCACCACTTCGCTTAAATCCCCTGACTTGATAAGTACCACCGTTCTGAGGTTCTGAAATTTCTCACGGATAGCTGAAACCCGCTCATTCCATATATCCAAAACAGAATTGCCCACCAGTGTAGGGTTTGCCTGAGTATCGAGGCGTTCACCAAATGAATAAACGGGAGAATTCCTGCCGGAGATCAACCTGACTTTTTTTTGTTTGGATGGGTTTGTCGCTTTTACCGTTTTGGCACCCCAAGCTGTGTTCCCCAACACAACGTCATCGAGGCCAATATTTGAAGGTTTCCAATCCGCACCGATGCCGGCAGCAAAAATTGATTCCCATTCCGGCCCTTCTAGTACGGGCTTTCCTTTTGATGCCAGTAGGTAGACCAGGTCTTTTCCAACCGAGTAAGCGAAGCCGCTCGGAAACTCATTTAAAGGAAAAGGAGCCACGGATTTATTGACAGTCCGTAGCCGCGGAAATTTTTTACTCATCAAGATCGATCATAAGTGACTTCGTAGTCTCGTAAAACCGTTGTCATGTCAAGAGTTTGGGCAACGTATGGTAAGAGTTTTAGAATTACTGCTTTTACTAAGTTTACTGGCACTGCATTACCGGCCTGCTTCCTAGCTTGGCTGTCGTTTTTAATAATTTCGTATGAATCCGGAAAGCCTTGCAGCCGAAACATCTCTCGAGGTGTTAATCTTCTTTCTCCATTGACCAAAAGATAATTGTAGGACGCGCCCGCCCGGAGTGCGCACGAATACGGATAGGAACAGATATTCCCGGCCTTGTTCTCATGCCAAACAGAGAGTTTGTAGGCTGACTTATGTCTTTGTTTTCGCTTTTGCACAATATATTCCGAAGCGAAATGCTTGCGATCAACCTTTTTCTCAAGAATCTCGGACAGCGGTTTAAACGGTTTGATGGGGGAAGGGAAACTAAAAAGAATTGGGTCTTGATGGCCCACAATGATCACTCTTTCTCTCTTTTGAGGCAATCCATAGTCCAGAGCATTTAGAACTGCATATTGCACGTGATAGCCGAGCTTTTTTTGGAGCGTGGTTAAGATGGTTTTTAGAGTTTTCCCCCCATTGTGTCCGACTAGCTGTTTTACGTTTTCAAGCACAAATGCTTTGGGTCTCTTATGCTCAAGGATTCTCACAATGTCAAAAAATAAGGTCCCTCGGATGTCATTGAACCCTTGCATTTGGCCAATAATGCTAAAGGGTTGGCAGGGAAACCCAGCAAAAAGAATATCATGGTCAGGAATTCTATGCTCATCGACTTTGGTTATGTCACCCACTGGACGGTGCCCAAAGTTAACTTCGTAGCTATCTTGGCAAAACGGATCAATGTCTGATGAAAAGACGCATTCGGGAATCAGGTCGTTCTCTCGACAAGCCTCGTCCATCGCCACCCGGAAGCCGCCAATACCGCAGAAAAGATCGATAAATTTTATTCTTTCCATGTCAATTAATTCGAATGGTCAAATTTAATAAAATTGTGGATTTCGAGTCCAGCTAAGTATGTACCCAAAATCCTACCCGGTAGCCTCAAAAATTGATACATTTGAAACCCGCAACAACGTAATTAAACAACTACACATATGTCAGGCGTAAACAAAGTGATTCTCGTGGGTCGGCTTGGAAAAGACCCCGAAGTGCGTAACCTCGAAAACGGTGCCACCGTGGCCAACTTTTCCATCGCCACCACCGAAACGTACAAGGACAAAACTACAGGCGAGCGAAAAGAAAACACTGAGTGGCACAACATCGTGCTGTGGCGCGGCCTGGCGGATATTGCCGCCAAGTATTTGCACAAAGGCGATATGATTTACTTAGAAGGCAAGCTGCGCACGCGCTCATGGGAAAAGGAAGGCGTGACACGCTACACCACCGAAGTGGTGGGCGACAACATGACCATGCTGAGCACACGGCAGTCGGGCGGAAGCAACACCCAGGAGCGCCCCACGGCACCTACCTATGCAGCCGCTGCGGATGATTTCAAGTCGGCCGGCAATGCCACCGATGACCTGCCTTTTTAAGCGCATGCTTTTTCGGTGGAACCTGTTCAAACACCGGGTCCGGCTCGGACCGGGTGTTTGTTTTCTGTTGCCGTTGATAATGGCTTCGTGCCAAAAAGACTATCAGCCCAAACCCAAAGGATACAACCGGTTGATTTTGCCGGCCGCGCAATACCGTCCTTCACCCGATACGCTGCCGTACCAATTTGATTACTCCATGCACGCCCAACTGGCGCGCGATTCGTCATGGATGGCCGAAAAGCATTGGGTGCAGGTGTACTACCCCGACCTGAAAGCGGCAGTTCACTTGACCTACAAGAAACTGCGCAACCAGGAAGACCTGCTGCGCGAACTGATGGACGATGCCTACCGCCTCACCAGCAAACACCAGATCAAAGCGAGCGGCATTGACGAAGTGGTGACGCGCACACCCTCGGGCAAAACCGTAGTGATTGCCGAAATCACGGGCGATGTGCCCAGCCAATTTCAGTTTACCATGACGGATTCGGTCAGGCACTTCATACGGGGGGCCGTTTACTTTGAAACCGAAGTTAAAAACGATTCATTGGCACCGGCCATCGACTTTATGAAAAAAGAAACGATGCATTTGATCAACACGTTGCAGTGGAAAAAATGATTTTCCATGTTGAATGTTGAATTTTTTGATCGACCGTGGCGGCATTTTTTGACACCCCCATCGAATATCTAAAGGGCGTTGGGCCCCAGCGGTCGGCCTTGTTGCAAAAAGAACTGGCCATCTTTACCTATGCCGACCTGATTCAGCACTATCCCTTCCGCTACGAAGACCGCACCCGGATTTACCAGGTAAACGAAGTGGATGAGTCCCTTGCTTCGGTACAGATCAAGGGCGTGATAACCCGCTTTGAAATGGTGGGGGCCGCCCGAAAAAAAAGATTGGTCGGTCACTTTCAAGATGAAACGGGCTCGCTGGAGTTGGTGTGGTTTCAAAGCATTTCCTGGGTGCTGGAGAAAATCAAGCCACACGTAGAATACCTCGTTGTTGGTAAACCCAACCGCTACGGTTCGGTTATTTCCATTGCCCACCCGGAATTGGAACCCCTCACCACAGCCAGCGAAAAAGGCAAGTACCTCTACCCCGTTTATCCCCTCAGCGAAAAACTGCGTGCACGCCATGTGGACAATAAGTTTCTCGTCAAGCTGCAGCAAGAACTGCTCAAGATGGCATTGCCCCATCTGCGCGAAACGTTGCCGGCCTCGCTCCTGCGCGAAAACAACCTGATCACCAAAAAGGAAGCGGTCATTCAAATCCACTTTCCGCGCCACCAAGCGCAACTGCTGGCGGCCCAGCAGCGGTTGAAGTTTGAAGAGTTGTTCTACATTCAACTGCGTCTGCTCAAGCTAAAGTTAGTCAGGCAAGAAAAGTTTAGAGGATTGATTTTCTCCGATACCGCGCTGCTCAATACGTTTTACAAGAGCCATCTGCCCTTCCCCCTCACGGAAGCGCAAAAGCGCGTGGTGCGCGAAATCTATACCGACATGAAAACCGGCCACCAGATGAACCGCCTGCTGCAGGGCGATGTGGGCAGTGGCAAAACCATTGTGGCCTTTATCTGTGCGCTGTTGGTTACCGGCAGCGGTGCCCAGGCCGCGCTGATGGCCCCCACGGAAATATTGGCCCAACAGCACTATCACAACCTGAAAAAATATGCCGATGCGATGAGCATCTCCATCGCCTTACTCACCGGCTCTACCAAACGCAAAGACCGCAAACCCCTTCATGAAGCGTTACAATCGGGCGAATTGAAAATCCTGGTGGGCACCCATGCGCTGTTGGAAGAAGAAGTGAAATTTCAACGGCTGGGGCTGGCCATCATTGACGAGCAACATCGGTTTGGGGTGGCACAGCGCTCGCGGTTGTGGCAAAAAAACAGCGATGTGTATCCCCACGTGCTGGTGATGACCGCCACACCCATTCCCCGCACGCTGGCGATGACGCTCTATGGCGACCTGGACATTTCCGTCATTGACGAATTGCCCAAAGGGCGAAAACCAATACAAACCACCCATCAATACGACTCCAAGCGGCTTCAAATCAATGCGTTTATCCGCCAGCAACTGGAGGCAGGCCGGCAGGTGTACATTGTCTATCCCCTCATTGACGAACCTGCCTTGCCGGCGGGCAGGTCCGAAAAACTCGATCTCAAACACCTGATGGACGGCTACGAGAGTGTGACGCGGGCCTTTCCAGATGTGCCCATCAGCATCGTGCATGGGCAAATGAAGTCCGAAGCCAAAGATTGGGAAATGGCACGCTTTGTAAAAGGCGAAACGAAAATCATGGTGGCCACCACGGTGATCGAGGTGGGCGTGGATGTGCCAAACGCGTCTGTCATGATCATCGAAAATGCCGAGCGGTTTGGGCTGTCGCAACTGCACCAACTGCGCGGGCGCGTGGGCCGCGGGGCGGAGCAATCGTATTGTATCTTGATCACCGACTACAAGCTCAGTGCCGACTCGCGCAAGCGCATGGAAACAATGGTGCGCAATAACAACGGGTTTGAGATATCCGAGGTGGACTTGCAACTGCGCGGCCCGGGCGACTTGATGGGCACACAACAAAGCGGGGCGCTCGACCTGTTGATTGCCGATTTGGGCAAAGACACGGCCATCCTCGAAAAAGCAAGGGCTGCGGCAAAAGCCATTTTAGAACAAGACCCCGAACTCACGTTGCCCCAACATCAAACCATCAAAACACAAATTGATTCGTTGAAGAAAACGGCCATCAATTGGAGCCGGATTAGCTGATCAACTCTCCAAACTTATATGTCTACCTCTGTAAAAGATATCTTTTGCTTCGCTTGCAGTACTTGATGTTGACTCCTGAATATCTTAACACATTAATCATTCTTCGTATCGTTCGTTCCGAGCAATCAAATCTTTCCGCCATTTCTTCGGGCGAACAGAGACCGCCCCTTTTTACACACTCAAGTAAGTATTAGATGCGTTGGGAATACTCTATGAAATTCATAACAACACAGTTATAGATTTCAAACTCACCAAAGCCAAAAGTATCTTATTGACTCATCGATACGGTAGGGCTCGTCTGAACATCCGATTTCACTTGTTCGGCCGGTCGCTGAATACTTACTTATCCAAGCTCTTTCAACAGAGTCCATTTTTAACTTATTTTGATCACCTTCATAAAAGAATACACCCACCTTTGTTATTCGATAGATGAAATCTCCGATTCTCACCTCTCTATCTTTGTTTAATATATTTTCAAAATACGGATCCCAAACTACATCATCCACGAACTCATTTTTCGCACCTCGCATAAAACTGCTCGATTTACTTTCAAGATTGTAGTCCTTTAAAGAAACAAAATTACCGGGAAGGTCGTGAACAATTTGATCTATATCTCCATTTATGGTAGCCTCAATAAACAGAGAATATCTATCAGCACTTTCAAACGACAACCGCCCGGCTTGAACTTGGGGTAAACGAGTTACTTGAGGACTTCCAGTATCCCAATTTTCGCAAGAAAAACTCGCCATAGTAACAAAGATAACCAGCCAGATTTTATGTGTGTTTTTCATATTGTTTTGGTTTGATTGCACTTCGAAATAACCTTTGTTGGCGGACAAAAGATGTCCGTCTGGCTGAACCCTTGAAATATCGCAGTCGCCTTCTTTTTTATCATTTCTTACCTTTCGCACCAAATCCAGAGAGTATGAAATACGTGCTGATCGTAGGGGTGGTGTTGGCCGCCATTGTATGGATGTTGATCCGTTTTCTTCACCGCATTGGCGAGCCTGTCAATGCTGCCCTGTCGGATTCGTATTATCATCATGCGCGCAAAAACATCATCGTTCACTCGCCCATGGGCAACTGGTTTGAACTCGGCTATTATGAGTCCACCGCTGACCCCGCTACGTTTCAAGTACTGTCGCGCGACTACGGCCGGGACAACAAAACCGTTTTTTGGCGAGGGCGCAAACAGTCTGTTGATGCGGCTACCTTTCGTGTGGATGAAAACAGGATACCCAAAGATGATTTCCGCGTGTATGACGATGACCACTACCAGGACGAACTGCGCGTGATCGAGGGGGCCGATCCCAAAACCTTTCGCCCGTTGACCCTGCCATCGGACCGCTACAACCACCGATGGTATCGCGATGAAAACGCCATCTATGCCGCGGGCAAACGGATGGACGTGGACGCGAAGACATTTCAACGACTGAACGAAACATTGGCATTGGATGCCAACCATCTATATGCCATCGTGCGCAATCCTGTGAACATCGGCTCGGGCGCCATCAGCCTGTCCACCAAGGCCGCCAACCCGGGAGGTGACGCAAAACAGCTTTCCGACAACTATGCCCAGATCGGTCATGCGATTGCCCACTCCAACTGGATACGCGAGTTTTCATTGGTGTTTTTCAAGTCCATCGACTCGGTACGCCTGCTGGACGAACGGCATCTGGCCGTGAATGGAGTGCTCATCAGCGATGGACAAATTGTGGACGACTTTGATGTAGCGTCCTTTCAGGCTGTGGGGCAATACCACATTCGCGATCAGGCGCGTGTCTACTACCTCGGCTCGCGCATCATCGAAGCCGATGCGGCCACTTTTGTCGACTTGTATGACGGCTATGCGAAAGACATCCGCCATGCCTACTACCAAGGCCGGGTGTTGACGGGAGTAAATCCAGCCACCTTTCGCTACGAGGCCAATACCGGCACGGCCACCGATGGCACCGTGCGCCTAAAAGAGGGGCAACCGGTGAAGTAGCCGTGGCCTCCGGGCGGCACAGTCGAAAATATCGCGGCTCATATCCCTGCCCCAAGCCGATTATATTTTTATATTTAAAGCCCCATTCCAAACCCGGATGAGATTTCTACTGGCACTTCTGTCGATGTTGGCTTTAACGGTAAGTGCGCGGGCGCAAACGGGCAATTACTTTCTCAGTCACTACACGCCCAACGATGAGCGTATCGACTACCTGTGCTATGGCATGGCGCAAGACGATTTTGGGCTGCTGTATTTTACCAACAAAAATGGGGTGCTCGAATTTGACGGCAAGCACTGGTACATCATCAACACGCCCGGGGCCGTTTACTCCGTAGCCACACAAAAAAACGAAGTTTTTGCCGCGGGTATTTTTGGTTTTGGCAAGCTGCAGTACACGGAGGAAGGCGAGCGGATCTTTACGTTGCTCTCTGAAGGTGTGCGAGGTGCGCAAGATCTGTTCGCCAGTTTGATTGTGGGTGAGCGCGCATTTTTTATGGCCGAGCAGCGGCTGTTTATTTATCCGATAGCCGGGGGGGCCGTGACCACGGTGGCCTCCACCCCTGCACAAGGCGTTTTCTCACACGTGTTTCGCCTTCAGGAAGAAGTCTTTGTTCAGTGCGAAACGGGAATCTGGAAGGTGGAAGGCAACGGGTTGGTCAAAACTTCGCTGGCGTGGGATGCTTCCGATCCGATTGCGTTCTCTACGTGGAATGAGCTGGGACAGCAAAAACTGATTGGCACACAAAACGGCAAACTCTTTTTGACCAACGGTACCCAGTTCACACCGCTGCCGTTGGCCAACGCCAATCGGATGATTTCGTCTGTGATGGTCAATGCCACGTGGCTGTCAGACCACCTGGTGGCCATCGGCACGTTGCGCGGGGGCGTGTTTTTTGTCAATATTAAAACGGGCACGCTGGAGGAAAACACAAATTACCTCACGGGCCTGCCCGACAACGAAGTATATGCGCTGTTCTGCGACCGCAATCAGGGCGTGTGGGTAGCGCACGACTATGGCTTCACGCGCATTGCGCCCCGTTTGCCCTTCCGCTCGTACAACCACTATCCGGGCTTGCAGGGAAATCTGCTTTCGGCCTTGTCGTGGGACAACACCGTGTACGTAGGCACCACGCTGGGCCTTTGGCGCTTGGTGCGCGAAGAGGTGGTGGAACAGGTGGGCACGGACATCAAGAAAAACAATACCGCCTCGCTGAAAAACAAAAACGGATTTTTGCGCCTCTTCAAGCGCAAACGCGAAACGCCCGCAGCAGCCGAACCCGCGCCACAAACACCTCTGCTGTCAGTAAAAGAAGTACGGTATGTGTACAAGCCGGTAGCCGGCATTGACGGCAAGGTCGCCCACCTGCTCAGTGCCAACGGCAACTTGCTGGCGGCCGGGGTGGCAGGCGTATTTGAGATTGACGACCTCACCGCAAAACCGGTGATGCGCGGCCCCGTGCGGGCTGCCTTTCATTCCCCCTCGCTCAACCAACTGTTATTGGCCACCTATGCCGATGACTTGCGCACGTTTGAAAAAACTGCCATCGGCTGGCAGCCCACCTCCGTGTTGGATACGCTGCAAGACCACATCAGCTACATGTTTGAAGACAAGCTGGAAAACCTGTGGCTGTGCGGCCGCAATACTGTGTACAAAGTGGAAGTTCTGGAGGGCGAAATTGCCGATATCATTACCTTGCCCATTGAAAACCCATCCATCGATGAAACCGTGGGCCTGGCGTATGGCAGCGAAGTGTACGTGGCTGCTTCGGGCGAGTTCAAGCGGTACGACAGTCAGAAAAATTCGTTTGTCAAATACGATTCATTGCCGGGCCCGCGAAAATACTTTGCCTCGGCCGGCAACTTCTGGTTCAACGATGGCCATCGGTGGCGCACCATCGATCGCAAAATCCAAAACCTAAAACTGGATTGGCTGGGGCTGTTCCCCAACCTGCGTTTTTTGGCCCCGGCCGACAATGGCTTGTGGGTGATTACCGCCAACAATGAGCTGTACAAATTTACCAGCGCAGAGGAAGAAGTGTCCATGCAGCAGGAGCGCTACCCGCTGTTTTTGCGCGAAGTCCGGGCCCAAAAAATCATGCGAGCCCCCTCTCAAAAAGTCAAAATCAATCAAGAAGACGGATCGGTGACTTTTGAGTTTATCCAGCCGGATTACGTGGGCTTGAAAGCCATGGAGTACCGCTATCAGGTAAAAGGGCTTTCCAACGTGTGGACGGAATGGTCTACCGAAAACAGCGAACCCAACTTCCCCTACCTGCCGCCCGGCACCTATCAACTCAACGTGCAAGCGCGCGATCTGCTGGGCCGTGAATCGAACGTGCAAACGGTGAGCTTTGAGGTGCTGCCGCCTTTCTGGAAGCGCTGGTGGTTTTATGCGCTGGAGTTTTTTGTGTTTGCCACCTTGGTGATCTTGTCCATGCGCTTGGGCACGCTGAACGCGCGGTACCGGTTGCTGAGCCGGTTTTTGTCCATGATCACCATTGTGCTGCTGATTCAGTTTATCCAAACAGTGGTGTATTCGCTTATCGAAATCAAAAGCACTCCCGTAGTGGAGTTCGCGATCCAGGTGATGATTGCGCTGATGGTGTTCCCGGTGGAGCAACTTTTGCGCAAGCTCATGTACCGCAGTGCCGAGGCACGCCTGCGCAGCGAAACCATCGCCAATGAACAAGCCCTTCAAGAAAAAACCAATGCATAGCCCCATGAAAAATCCGTTGTTACCCGCGCTGGCAGCCGCAGTGTGGCTCACGCTGTTTGCTTGCACTGCTCCCGAATCCCATACAGGCCTCATCGGCAATCCGGCCGCCCCCGGTTTTGACAGTGCCGGCTCTGACCCGGCCGCCATCGAACTGGCCGACAGCATCATGCACGCCATGGGCGGGCGCCAAGCTTGGGAGGATACGCGCTTTCTGCAATGGAATTTTTTTGACAGACGCGACCTCACGTGGGACAAACACACCGGCTGGGTGCGCATCGAAAGCCCGGGCGATAGCACGACTTATCTGGTAAACGTGAACACGCAAGAGGGAAAAGTGAAAATCAACGGACAAGAGTTTACCCAGGGCGATACGCTGCAAAGCCTCCTCCAGCGAGCCAAGGGCATCTGGATCAATGACTCATACTGGCTGGTGATGCCCTTCAAGCTCAAAGACAGCGGGGTCACGCTAAAATATCTGGGGGAAGAAAAATTGGCCGACTCCACGTATTACAACGTGCTCCAACTCACGTTCAAAGACGTAGGCAATACGCCCCAAAACAAATACAAGCTCTACGTAGACCTCAAAAAGAAGCTCATTCAATACTGGGCCTTTTATCCCAAAGCCGAAAACGATACGGCCGCTTTTCTGCGCCCGTGGGACAACTACCAAAAATACGGTAACCTGTTGCTCTCGGCCGATCGGTCGGACAACGGTGGCCCCAAGCGCGTAAAGGTACTGGAGACGTTGCCGGAAGATTTTTTCACCCAGTTCTAAGTTTACGAGGCTTTAACCCCGCCCGCTTGCTTGGCCCGCACAAAAAAAACCAAACCGGAAATCCGTCTTGTACGCGAGCAAGATTTGCCGTTTCGAAGCATCATCGAAAAGTCGCACGATGCGTTCGTGTTGTATGATGCGCGCGGTTTTATCACCTACGCGAGCCCTTCGGTAAAACGCGTGGTGGGTCACGGTCCGCAGGACATCGTAGCGCACCCGGGCACTGACTTTATCCATCCGCACGACCGCGCACAAGCCCGTGAAAAATTTGCCGCGGTGTTGGCCAAGCCGCGCAAAAGCCTGGTCTTTGAACTACGGTTGGTGCGCAAGAACAAATCCGTTTTTTGGGCCGAACTGACGCTCACCAACCTGCTCGCCACCCGGGGCGTTCATGCCATCGTCAACAACTTTCGCGACATCACCGAACGCAAAGCAGCCCAACAGAAAAAAGCGGCCGATACGAAACTCCTGTACGTGCTCAACAACCATTTGAGCGAAGGCATTTTTATGGGCGTGATCGGCAAAAAATTTACGTACGCCAATGATGCTTTTCTACAGATATTCGGCTTCCGCACGTTTGCCGAATTGAGTCGGGTAAAACCCGCCAAACTGTACCTGCACGAAAGCCAGCGACTGTTGATCGTGGCCGATTTGATGAAAAAACGAAAAGTGGAAGGGGGCGAAGCGCAATTTAAACGAAGAAATGGGTCTGTTTTCTGGGGACGGCTGAATGCCAGCGTTTTCGATCTGGAAGATGGCAGCGAGGGATTCATCGGTACGCTCAAAGACGTGACGGCCGAAAAACGCGCCCAGCAAGAGATCATCGACTCCCAAAAATTCACCAACAATATTCTTCAGGTCACCAATGCCCCCGTGTTTGTTAAAGACGCCAAACACCGCTGGGTGATGGCCAACGAAGCGTTTAGCCAATTTCTGGGCCGTCCGCTGAAGGAGATACTCGGCAAAAACGACCGTGACTTTCTCAGCGATGCCGAACGGAAGGTGTTCTGGCGCGTGGACAACGAGGTACTGCGCACTGGTAAAACCATTGCCAACGAGGAAAAGGTGACCGATAAGTTTGGCAACGAGCGCGATGTGATCACCACCAAAACGCGCTATGTGGATGGAAAGGGCAACAAATTCATAGTGGCCTACATCAATGATGTAACCGATGAGCGCAAGGTAAGCCAGGCCGCCCGCGAGCTGAGCAAAAATCTGGTGGCCGTTTTGAGCAGCACCAACGACCGGATTTTGGCGTTGGACAAACACTTCCGGTATTGGGTTTTCAATCCGGCCCATGCCCGCAGCATACACGAGCTCACCGGCAAGCACATCCAACCGGGTGACAACATCCTGAAAACACTGCCCCCTCCCCTTTCCGCCATCGCCAAACGGGAGATTTCGCGTGCGCTCCGGGGCGAGGCTTTCACATCCGAAAACACGCTGCCCAGCGGACTAATTTTGGAGACATCGTACAACCCCGTGCGCGACAAAAAGAAAATCGTGGGCGTATCGCTCTTCATTCGCGAAATCAATGCACGCAAAGAAGCCGAACAAAAAATGCTTCAACTGAACGAGCAGCTCAAAGACCAGAACGTGGAACTGGGCCGCCACAAAGAAGAGTTGAGCGCAGCGCTGAGCGAGTTGGCCGCTCGCAATTTCGAACTGGACCAACTCATGTACAAAACTTCGCACGACTTGCGCTCGCCCCTCTCCTCCATTCTGGGGCTGGTGAACCTGGCAAAGATTGACCGCGAAAACCAGACCGACTACCTGGCCAAGATTGAAGGGCGCATCAAAAAACTCGATGAGTTTGTTCGCTCCATGCTCAACTATGCCAAAGTGAGCCGCAAAGAAACCGTGCGCGAGCGCATAGACCTGCCCACGTTGGCGGAGGGCTGCATCCACGAACTGGCCTTTCTGGAAAATTATTCCGCCATCCGGGCCACCGTGGACATCACCCAAAAAAGCGATTTTTTCAGCGATGAACTTCTGATCAAAATCATTTTTGGCAACATCATCTCCAACGCCTACAAATACTATCGCCCGTCCGAACCCAGTTTTCTGCGCATCACCATCCGCGTGGAGGCCGCGCAGGCCCGCATTGAGTTTGAAGATAACGGCATCGGCATCCGCAAAGAACATCTCGGCAAGATTTATGATATGTTTTACCGCGCCACTGATCGCTCCGAAGGTTCGGGGCTGGGCATGTACATCGTAAAACAAGCCATCGACAAGCTGGACGGCCACATTGAGCTGAAAAGCCGGTTTGGCCAAGGCACCCACATTCTGGTAACTTTACCGAACCGCCTAACCCCCTCACCGCATGCTGCTAAACCTTGACACCATACCGCCTCACTACAAAAAGTATGTGAAGCTGATTGACGAATCCGATATGCTCCAGGCGCTGCGCATCTCAGGCCACCGCGCACAGGAGTTTGTGCATGCGCTCACGCCCGCGCTGGCTGACCACCGCTATGCCGAGGGCAAATGGAGCGTGCGCGAAGTACTATGCCATGTGATGGATGCGGAGCGTATTTTCGCCTACCGGGCTCTGCGCTTTGCCCGCAACGATCAAACCCCGCTGGCCGGGTTTGACGAAAACAGCTATGCAACCCGTGCCCATGCCGAGGGGCGCTCGCTCAGGCAACTGGCCAACGAGATGAAACACCTGCGCCAAAGCACGCTCGATTTGTTTGAGAGTTTTTCGCCTGACATGCTGCTGCGCAAAGGCGTGGCCAACCAAGCGGAAATTTCTGTGATGGCCTTGGGCTTTGTGATTGCCGGACACGAGACGCATCATCTTTCGATCCTAAAGGATCGCTACGTGGCCAAATGAAGCATGGTCATTGGCTTTTTGTGGGCTTGCTTATCACCGGCTGTAGCTCAAACGTGCTGCGGCAGGTGAAGGCTCTGGATCACGAGCTGCAACAACATATGGGCTTTGCGTTGTACGATGTGGCCGCCAAACGCATGGTGGCTGAACACCAGGCCGACAAATACTTTACACCCGCCTCGAACACCAAAATTTTCACGTTTTATACCTCACTCCATGTGCTGGGCGACTCTGCCCTGGCGTTTCGGTACCAGCAGGCTGGCGATTCATTGATTGTGTGGGGCATGGGCGACCCTTCGTTTCTGAATCGCTATGTGACCGCTTCTTCGCGCACCTATGATTTTTTGGCGGCTTGGCCGGGGCGCATTTTTTTGTCCACCGCCCTGATGCACGAGGAGCCCCTTGGCCCGGGCTGGGGATGGAGCGAATATCAATACGCCTACCAGCCCGAGCGCTCGGCCTTTCCGATGTACGGCAACTTGGTGGACATTTACCAAACAAAAGGTATGGTGACGACCGAGCCGCGGTGGTTTTCCAAAGACGTGATCACCACCTCGTTGACCCGCGAAGGGGTACAGCGCGCCATCGATGCGAACGAATTTGTGGTGAATCCCACAAAGCTGGGCTCCGAACCTTATCCCGTGCCGTTTCGGGCAGCCGATGAAGTAGTGGCCGAACTGCTGGCCGACACGTTGAAGAAGTCGATCGAACTTGTTTCGTTGCCCTTGCGCAAAGAAGCCGGTGTTTTTTACAGCGTACCGTTGGACAGCCTGTATAAAACGATGATGCAGGAGAGCGATAATTTTCTGGCTGAACAACTGCTGCTGCAATGTGCGGCCGTGCTCAGCGACACGCTGAACACCGACATCGCCATCGCCTATGCCAAGAAATACTTGCTCAACGATTTGATTGATTCCCCCCAATGGGTGGATGGCTCGGGTCTCTCGCGGTACAATTTATTCACCCCGCGAAGCATTGTTCAGCTTTGGGAAAAAATACTGGCGAAGCGCCCACGCGAAACACTATTTCCCTTGCTGGCCACCGGGGGTGTTAACGGCACAATCAAAAACTGGTATCCGGGAAATCCCCAGCCGTATGTGTTTGGTAAAACCGGCACGCTCAGCAATAACCACTCGCTCAGCGGATATTTGATCACCCAGCGTGGGCGCGTGTTGATCTTTAGCCTAATGAACAATAACTTCACGCAGCCCACGCGTGTGGTTCGCGAGCGCATGCAGAGGCTATTGGAATCTATCCGCGATCGGTACTGAACCGGAGAAAAATCCTTTGCCCGATGGGTGGCTACTGGATTGCTTGCAGCGCAGCCTCCGCAGCATACACCACTTCTTTGTTGCGGTTGATTTTCAACACGCGTTGAATAGACGGTGCTGCCCCCGCGGCCGGTTTGCCGATTTTCCCTAAGATGGTGACCAGTTGATACTGCAATCCTCCGTCCTGATTGGTGGTCTTATCCAATCGGCTGATCAACACGGGTACTGCCGGCTTGCCGATGTTTACCAAGGCGCGTTGCGAGGCGTCAGTCGCGCGGTTGTATTGCGTGAGGGTACCGATCATGTGCTCGATGGCCGCACGCTGGCCGGTGCGGATGTTGCCCAGCACTTCAATGGCCAGGGTCTGCACGTTTTCCAGTTTGTCTTTCTGCTCAAGCGACCGCTTCGCAAACAATCCGATCAACTCTGCCTCCAGGTTGCGGGGGCGATCGTCCATACGAACCAGCAGCTCCATCACGCGGTGCTGTTCATCTACGTTAGTACCACGCAAAATGACGGCCGCTTCGGTCATGGTCGGGATGACGCCCGGGATGGGGATACCATAGCGCACGCAGAAGTGAATGCGGTCGGTGCGTTGCGAGGGATACGGTGTGGCCACCGCATACTCTGCCAACAGATCCCGGCAACGGCCCACCAATATCTTCAGGTCTTTCTCCGGGAAGTGCACCCGAATCTTTTCGTTGCGGTCTTCATAGTCCGTCAGTTGAAATTGTCCCACAAACTCGTACAAATGTTCATGCGCCTTTTCATAGCGCTGCTGCAAAAAGAAGTCTGCTATCCAGCCGATTATTTCCGCTTTTACTTCGGGCTGTTTTTCTTCCTCATAGAGTCTGTCTAACGCATGGTATACCTCCGCCTGTTGCCGGGCATCGGGCTTTAGGCGCGAGGCGTAGGTGCGGTAGACATGGGCACCCAACAACGAATGACCTCGCATGCCTTCCATGGCTTCCAGAAATACATTTTCAAATGCCAATGGCAGGGGCAATCCCACCTTCCCCTGTACGGCCAGTTGCATAAATTCATCAACGCGGCTAAGGGCCACCGTTTGATCCGGGTAGCCGGGTTTAACCAGTAGCGTGTTCAAATACGAGGACAGCGAATAGTTGCCCACGCGCGCCATGGCGTGCAACGAAGCCCGCCATTCCCGTTCGTCAACGGCTTGGTCAGATGCCAGAAACCGCACCGTTTCATAGGCGCGGTCATCGCGGGTGGGCAGTGCGATCGTATCCAACGTTTGCACGAGGAAGTTGTGGTACGCGGGGTGATTGATCTTGAACCGCGAGAAGGTGTACATCATATCATAGTGAAGCGCACCGCAATAGTTGTCAAACGGCACGCCCATGGCCTCGCGCACCACCGCTTCCATTTTTTCGGTGGCACTCAGGTCATCGAGTTTTTTTCGAAACTCCGCCACGCGCGCTTTGCACTGCTCTTCGCGGGTCGGCAATGGCTTGTCGGTGGCGAGGGTGTTGCTGTTGTTGATGGTGATTTGCACCGGTTGGGCGACTGAAGACGAGGGTGAGGCCGTGGTGATGGCATCCGGTTTGAAAACGATCGCCAGATTTTTGTCCATTTTTATGCGCCCGTTATAGCTCATGAGAATTTCACCGGACGCTACATCCATCAATCGGGCGGAGATGTCAATATAGGATTTGAGTTTAGTGTACGTGCCTGACAACAGCACATCGATGGGCACGAGCTGACCTAATTTCAACGCGGTGGCCGGTTTCATCAAATCGGTGAGCGAAAATTCCTGCTCTTTCAGGATGGCATCTAAGCGGGTGCGTTCAAAGAGTTTGATTTTGGCAGGGTGTCCATCCAATGAGCCAATGACCGTTTCCGTCAGGTAGTCGCCAAACTGGCTGGAGGTTTCGGTTGAAAGCCGCGTGGGTTTAAATGGCACCACGGCCAACCGGTAAGGCATTACCTCCACGGGCGTAGCCACCACCTTCTGCGAAAGCTCCTCGGTAACGGTGGAGTAACTCCGTGCCTTTTGGGCACACACCCAAAGGGGGAAAAGGGTCAGGACAACGACAGCGGCTTTCATCAGGCAAAAGTTGAAAACCAAAGGTAACAGATTCGCGCGTGCGCGCGCAGGCTTTTAAGGATTGCAGAAGTCGCAATACATGGCACTGGCCGTGGAGGCGGCCACGCGTTTGCTCTCGCTGTATTGGCAATGCAGGCATTTCCATACCTCGGTTTGGGTCAGCCGTGTGGGCGATCCGCATTGTTCGCACGGCAGCCCCGGCTCGTGCTCCACCACGGAAAATCCGGGTGTGCCGCATCGCGGGCACAGCGAATAAATCTTTTCGATTAAGGACTGCGTGGCTTGCTCTATCACGCGCATGCGCAGCGGATTTCGGTGCGCACGCATGTCAGTTTCCACCTGCACGCCTTCGCCTGTTTGAAAACGGGATGTTACGAGTCTTGTAAGCACGTCCCAATCGGTAATGTCTTTGATCAATGTGCTATCCGCCAGGCGCAGGATGAGGCCATGACCCGGAAAGCGAGCCGCTTCGGCAAACAGACGAAGTTCGTCCAAGTTCGCAACAGTCGCCTGTGCATAGTTGGTGTCGGTGCTGATGATGCTGGCATGCACCTCCCATTGATAGTTTCGGTCAATCAACATGATCCATTCGTGATCGGCCGGCACCCACGGCAGGGCGGGGTGTGGGCCAAAAGATCCTTCGCTGCCGAGGCCCAGCGTTTCGCCCGTGAGCTCCAATGCTTGCTCAATTTTCTTTCGCAGCGTGGTCAAGGGATCATCAACGCGCGCGATTTCACCGGTGAAGGTGCCGAACACATCGGTATTGACGGGTGCCACTTCGGGCAAAACAAAAAGGTGACGGCTCACGAGCGGAGCCATCACCTTTTCTTTGCCATGCATGGTGGCGATGACCAGTTTCCGTCCCTCAAACCGGGAACGGAGCTGGGCTATCGCATTACTGTCCTTGTCCGAGGGAGAAGGAGGGTTTTCCATCCAGCGTGTAGAGGTTTTCGGTTTTGATGATATCAAATCCCGCCTGCATCACTTGCTTTTGCAGTTCCATCACATCGGCATAGGTCGAAGGTTTCATCTCCTCGTTTTTGAAGCGCAACCGCCAGTGGTCGGTGCAAAATGTTTCCTCAAATCCATCGGGGTACACTTTCACCCCGCGGTTGGTAATCATGTTGAAACTCATTTGCCCGGCTTTGAAACCGCGGATGGCAGCCCCCAGTTTGTTGGGGTCGCGGTCTTTGTGGTGAATGAATACATCCACGCCTACCAACTCCTTCTTCGCTACCTTGGTAGGCGAGGGCTTGATACTGATGGTGGCAGCCGCTTTGTATGCCACGGGTGCAAACTTCTCAGGCTTGGTGCCCATGCGCGCGATGACGGCTTTGGCGAATGCCTGGGTCCCCACTTTTTCTTTGCTCACACCCTCTTTGTAGATGTCGTAGGTGTGGATGCCTTGCTCCAGCGTAGCGAGCCACGCATTGTGGACCTTGGAAGCCACATCGGCCTGACCGATGTGTACCAACATCTGCACCGCGCCCAGCAACAACCCGGAAGGGTTGGCCAGGTCTTGACCAGCCCTGCGCGGAGCCGATCCGTGGATCGCTTCAAACATGGCACAGCCGTCACCAATGTTGGCCGAGCCGGCCAAGCCTACGGAGCCGGTAATTTGTGCGGCTATGTCGGAAATAATGTCACCGTATAAGTTGGGCGTCACAATCACGTCAAACGCTTCGGGCGTATCGGCCAGCTTGGCCGCACCGATGTCGATGATCCAGTGTTCGTTTTCTATGTCTTTGTATTCGGCCGCGATCTCGTCAAATACTTTGTGAAAGAGACCGTCCGTCAGCTTCATGATGTTGTCTTTCGTGAAGCATGTTACTTTTTTGCGGTTGTACTGCCGCGCATATTCAAACGCATAGCGCACGATTTTCTCGCAGCCGGGCCGGCTGATGAGCTTCAGGCACTGCACTACTTCATCGGTTTGTTGGTGTTCGATGCCTGCGTACAAATCTTCCTCGTTCTCGCGTACGATCACCAAGTCCATCTTGGGATGTTTCGTGTCTACATAAGGATAGTACGAGGTGCAGGGGCGCACGTTGGCATACAAGCCAAGCATCTTGCGCGTGGTTACGTTTAAGCTTTTAAAACCACCGCCTTGGGGCGTGGTGATGGGGGCCTTCAAAAATACTTTGGTTCTGCGCAGCGACTCCCACGCGCTGGGCTCAATGCCCGCGCTGTTGCCGCGCAAGTAGACTTTCTCACCGATTTCAATGACCTCAATATCCAATTGGGCGCCAGCGGCCTGGATGATGTCGAGGGTAGCCTGCATGATTTCGGGTCCAATGCCGTCACCATAGGCTACTGTAATGGCTCTTTTTTGTGTCATATGCGGGGTTTGCGTTTTTTAAGCGGTCGTAAAAGTAATACTTCCAACGTAGCACGGGTTACTTTTGTTGTGGAATTTTTACCCTGCGGAAGGCTTGGTGGCGGGCATGTGGGCTCTTAACGATCAGGAAAAACAACTTGAAAAACGGGTTGCCTCCGTGGATGTACTATCGCAACGGTGGGTGTGAGAGCCCTTTGCGCAGCACCACAAACTCCAGCTTTTGCTTGGGGATGCCCCACCGTTCGTCTGGCACCACAAACGGTTTGCGTTCGCCCGTACGTTCATAGCCATGCCGCACATACCAATCAATGAGTTCCTGCCTCACGGAAATTACCGTCATAAAAACGGACGTGAGCCCGAGCGTTTGGGCATGATCTTCTGCCGCGGCCATCAGCTTTTTGCCAATGCCTTTTCCTTGCGTGGTGGGGTTCACGCTCAACATGCCGAGGTATAAACTGTTTCCTTCTTCGCGCAGCTCCACGCACCCGATGATACGCCCGTCTTCGCGATAGGTTAATACGGTGGTGCCCGGCCGTTGGATCAACTCGCGCACGGCCGCCTCGTCTATACGGGTGCCGTCCAGCAGATCGGCTTCGGTGGTCCAGCCTTGTTTGGAGCCCTCGCCCCGGTAGGCGGAATTGACCAACTGATGAATGGCGGTGGCATCCGCCAGCGTGGCGCGTGTTACCTCGGTTGTCATCCCACAAAGGTACGATTTGCCAATTTGCCCCTATCTTTCGAACGTCAATGAATTATCAACTGGACGCCTTTGCGGTCTTCATTTTTCTGGGCATTGTGCAGGCTGTGTTTCTGTCCGTGTTTTTCTTTTCCAAAACCAGTCGGCAACGCGAGGCCAACATATATCAGGGTATCATGGTATTGGCCATGGCCGCATGCACGTGGGAAATTTTTTTGTGTTACACGGGCTATATTATCCATTGCCTTTGGCTGGTGGACTATTCGGAGTCCATCGCCTTCCTGATTGCACCTGCCTTCTATCTCACAATCCATCGTACCATCCATGGCAACACGGGCCGTGTGCCGTACGCGCATTTCATTGTGGCCGTGGTTTGGCTGGTGTTGCAGGTTCCCTTTTTGCTGCAGTCGGCCGATGTCAAATTCAATGCGTGGGTGGGGGCGTATCATCCGCCTGGGTTGGCGTTCCGCGAGGTAGACGAAAATTTTTTCAGTCCTCCGTATCACAGCGAATGGGTGCTTCTCCATTTTGCCGTGTACCTGGTGATGGGGTTGCTCGCCATCATCCGTGCCTTTCGAGCTCATCGCGAATCGCTGTGGCACCCCGTGCACCCTACGTTGCGCCAACTGCGCGCGGGCTTGGTGCAGTCTGCCTTGATTGTGGTGCTTATTTTATTGATCAAACTCGTTTATCGTGACGACACGGGCGACCATCTCCTGGCCGTGTATATTTCATTTGTGATCTACCTGGTCAGTTTTAACGTGGTGCGGCAGTCGGGTTTTTTCCAACGGCCGCCCTTGGTGGGTCAGCCGCGCTATAAAAATGCATTGATGGGCGCGGACGCGCGCAAGCAACTGCTGCAGCGTTTGCACAACCACATGCTCGAACAAAAACCCTTTTTGCAAATCACCTTCTCGCTTCCCACCCTGGCCGCCCACTTAAATGTATCGGTGCACCAGCTCTCGCAGGCAATCAATGAAGGGCTGGGCAAAAGCTTTTTTGAAATGACGGCCGAATACCGGGTGGAAGAAGCCAAACAACGACTGAAAGATCACGCCCACATCAAAGTGGAAGAAATTGCCGAGCAGGTGGGCTACAGCTCCAAATCGTCATTCAACGCTGCGTTTAAGAAAATCACCGGCCACACACCGAGCGATTGGAGGTCTAAAACTCGGTAGTTTCCTCTTCCACCCGCTGGTACTCAAGTCCCGGGCCATCGCAAATGTTCCACGTACCCACCATTTTGGTAGGTGAGATAACACGCACGTGCTCTTCGGCCAACCCACTGTGGCAACTCGCCCTCAACTCATACCCCGAAGTATAGTTCAACACCACATATTGTTCATCGTTTACTGTCGCAAGCGAGTAGCTGCCCCGGGCTACCTTTACGTGTCCGTTTTGCTGCCGCGATTTGAGGAACGAGCCATCAGCCGCCAAGACAATGTATTCCTGCCATGCCATGTCCGGTCCGGTGGTTTCTGAATTGATCATCGACCCCGTCATTCGCACCAATTGCCACTTCTGACCATCCGGGTGAATACCTTCTTTCGGGTCTTGTTCCGCGCACGCGAAAAGACAGGCAAGGGCGAGGAGCGCAGGAAAAATGGGTGTTTTCATAGGTTGATGGGCTTGCTGACTTTGATCCCCTGTGCCCCGAAAAGGTTGGAATAGTGCAGCCAAAAAGACGTGTTGGCAGCGTGCGAATTTATAAAATCGTCCTTCCCGTGGATAAAATCGGTCTTTTGCGTGCATCGGGAGCGGTTCCTTTGCTCAAAAAAAGAACATGACTCAACGCCCCGCACCGCTTGACCCCACCAGACGCTACGATCTGGACTGGCTCCGTGTCATCGCCATCCTTCTTCTGCTTTTCTATCACACCGGCATGTGGTTCAACACGTGGGACTGGCACGTGAAGAACAACGAGACTACCGTATCTTTTCAATACTGGATGGTATGGTCGCACTTTTTCCGCATGCCGTTGCTGCTTTTTATTTCCGGAGCGGGCACGTTTATGGCCTTGGGCAAACGTACCCCGGGCCAGTTCGCGGCTGAGCGCTTTCGCAGACTGTTTGTGCCGCTGGTCTTTGGGATGCTGGTGGTTGTGCCGCCCCAGATTTACTATGAGCGCATCGAACAGTATGCCAGTTATGCCGAGTTCTACAAAACGGTTTTTGAATTCAAACCGTATCCGGAAGGCGGAAGTCTGAGCTGGCACCATCTGTGGTTTATCTTGTATCTATTTATCTTTTCGCTGCTCGCACTCCCGTTGTTAAAATATCTACGGAGCGAACGCTCGGCTTCATTTCGCGAAAAATGCGCGTGGTTGCTCGCGTCTCCTGCGGCTGCTCTCTTTATTCCGGCCTTGCTGCTGCTCAATAGCCAGTTTCTGTTGCGTCCGTTTTTTCCGGAGGAGACCCATGACCTCGTGCACGACTGGGCCTATTTTGTTTTCTACTTCGGATTCTTCCTGGCCGGGATGATCGCCTATTCCGTTCCGCCCTTGTGGCAATCCATCGGTCGCAACCGAAAATACTTTCTGGTGGCCACACTGGTGGTACTTGTGCCGTTTTACCTCTGCTACTTTCATTTTCGCGGGGTGATTCAACTGGCGTGGGACACGCAGACGATCGGTGACCTTTTTGACCGCGTAGCCATTTTTGTCAGTTGGTTCACGGTCATCACCCTCATCGCATACGGTCAGCATTATCTCAACAAGCCCCACCCCTGGCTGGCCACGATCAGCGAAGGGTTGTATCCGTTCTACATCCTTCACCAAACGGTTATCATTGCCACTGGGTATTACATTTGCCAACTGCCTTGGAGCATTGCTGCCAAGTATGGAACGATTTGCGTCCTTACGCTGGTGGTTTGTGTGGCCATGTATGGGCTGTTGATACGTCCGTTCAAACTGATGCGCTTGTTTTTTGGGATGAAATAATCAGGTAGGATGACATCCAAAATTTCTGTAACGTTACCCTATGAAAACGTTCGCACGCTTCATCCCGCTGGTCTATTTGGGGGCGCTGCTTGCTGCGTGTGGGCCCGCTCCGGAGCCCCGCACCTGGAAGAGTATTGAGAAATCGCTACAAACGCAATTCATCACCGTAGCCGATGGTGACACCATTGAGTTGCCGGAAGGAAACTTTATGTTCACGAAAAGCCTGACCCTGGACGGTAAAAGAAATATCGTGATCCGCGGCCAAGGCATGAACAAAACCATCCTTTCGTGGAAAAATCAGACAGAAGGGGCCGAGGGGTTTCATGTGAGCCACTGCGCCCACATCACACTCCAGGATTTTTCCATCGAGGACGCCAAGGGCGACAATTTGAAAGTCAACGACACCCGCGGCATCACCTTCCGCAGGATACGCTCAGTGTGGGCCGATGGCCCGAAGACAGAAAATGGTGCCTATGCACTGTATCCGGTGCTTTGCCAAAATGTGCTGATGGAAGAATGCATCGCCATGGGCAGTTCGGATGCGGGCATTTACGTGGGCCAGTCAGACTCGGTCATCATCCGCAACAACAAGGCCTATTGGAATGTGGCCGGCATTGAAGCCGAAAACTCCCGGTGGGTGGAAATCTACGGAAACGAGGCCTATGAAAATACGGGGGGCTTGCTGGTGTTTGATCTGCCCGGCCTCACACAGTACGGGCACTCGACCAAAGTCTACAACAATTACATCCACAACAACAACTATAAAAACTTCGCGCAGAAGGGCAATGTGGTAGCCAGCATTCCTCCGGGGTCGGGCATGATGATTTTGGCCACGCACAACATCGAAGTGTACGAAAACGAAATCAAAAACAACCGCTCGGTGGGCATTGCCATTGTCAGCTATGAACTGGTGGCCGCGCTCAACGAGGGAGCAGAAGAGCAAGCCAACGCCATCGGTGGGGTGCAAACGGTAAACAACCGCTTCCGCGAAGACACGTTGTACAATGCCTTTCCGCATGATGTAACCCTGCGCAACAACCGGTATGAGAACAGCCATTGGTTTCCCACGCTGCGAAGTGACATCGGCAAATTACTGATAGCCAAATCCTTTATGAATCCGCCCGATGTGTTGTACGATGGCATCGAAAATCCGAAACAAGGGCAGCGAAACATTTGTATTGACGAACCGGGGGGCATCACCTTTATCAACCTCGATGCCGGGCGTGACTTTGAAAGTCTGTCGAAAGACGTGACTCCGTTTATGTGCCAGGTGCTCAAGTCAGAAAAATAGCGCGCGTATGAAAGCCGGGTGGATGCATGTGATCGTCCTCGTTGTGTTGGCGGCCTGTACCCAAAAACCCACGGCCGTGGTGGTTGCCGAAGAAGTGCCGGTAGCCGTTGACTTGTCTTCGCTGGGAAAAGCCACGCTCTCCTCGTATGGTTTTTTTGAGGGCGATCTGAAACATCTCCGTCCCGCGGCATCCGTCATCCCGTATGAGTTGAATGCTCCGCTGTTCAGCGACTATGCTTTTAAAAAACGGTTTATCCATTTGCCCGCGGGCAAGCAGATCCGTTATCATGCCACCGAAGTACTGGACTTTCCCGAAGGCACCGTACTGATCAAAAATTTTTACTACCCGGCCGATTTTCGCAAGCCCGATGAAGATAAACGGCTGCTGGAAACACGGCTGCTGCTGTTTGAAAAAGGCGAGTGGCAAGCGTTGGGGTATGTGTGGAACCCGGAACAAACCGAAGCCCAGTTGGATGTGGCCGGAAAAACCCTACCCATTCAGTGGACCCACACGGATGGCACCGTGCGCCAAGTTAACTACTCCGTGCCCAGCATAAACCAGTGTAAAAGCTGCCACTTGAAGGGCGATCAAATCATGCCCATCGGGCCATCCGCACGGCAACTCAATAGCCGCCTCCCGGGCCACACGCAGATTCAATTGGTCGAGTGGCAGCAACAGGGTTTTCTGGCAGGCTTGCCGGAAGTTGCTGCGCTGCCGCGGTTGGCCGCATATGAAAACATTAACGAGCCGCTGGCCGAGCGGGCCCGCGCCTGGTTAGAGATAAACTGTGCCCACTGCCACCGCCCCGATGGCCCAGCCAAAACCAGCGGGTTGCACTTGATGGCCGATGTGGCGGAAGGAAACGTCCTGGGCATCGGTAAAGCCCCAGTGGCGGCTGGCAAGGGATCGGGAGGGCGTTTGTACGGCATCGTGCCTGGAAGGCCCGAAGAGTCTATCCTTCAGTATCGCATCGAATCCACCCATCCGGGTATCATGATGCCCGAAGTCGGGCGCACCGTAGTCCATGACGAGGGCGTGGCTCTGGTACGTGCGTGGATCAAACAGATGAAAACCGAGTAGCGGTTTTGGGATCCTATTTCTTTTGGTAGTCAAAATTGCGCTTGAGGTAGCGTTCCTTTCGCTTGCCTTCAATGCTGGCAAAGAGCCGGTCGTCAATCCTGCGATAGGCAATGCGCTGCGGAAAATCATGCGCGGGGTTTTCCGCGATAAATTCCTGACGCCCGATAAAAATAATTTTGAATACGACCGGCTGGTTGTTGTTCTGGCCAAACGCAAGCGGCTCATACGACCACTGCCCTTGGCGAGCGCGCAATTGAATCGTTTCCTGCATCAGCGAATCTCCGGTTGCCCGCACCGCCCAACTTACGCCCGTGTACGTGCTGTCATTCACTTTTGTCCAGCGTTCTGCTATCGGGTTGGCGCCAAGCGTCTTCCAGGTACCAACCAGCCATTGAAAGGATGCGCCCTCTTGCGCCTGCGCGGAGTAACCCGCCACCATCCACAGCAATACAACCAGCCATGATGCCCGTGCGACCATCAAACAACAAAGGACGGCCATGGGCCGCCCTTTCCTGTCTTTCGTCCAACTCGGGTGAGAACTATTCACTCTTTTTCTCTTTGGATGCCTTTTTCTTTTTCGTGGTAATGGTGAGCGTGTCGCTGGTGCCGTCATGATCGGCCACGAGCGTACCGCCTTCCTCCACCTCTCCCTTCAGGATTTCCTCGGCCACCGGGTCTTCCAGGTAGCGCTGGATGGCCCGGTTCAGCGGGCGGGCACCAAACTGCTGGTCATAGCCTTTTTCCGACAGGAAGTCTTTGGCCTTCTCCGTCAGTTCAACGTGATAACCCAAAGCCGTGATGCGGCTAAACAGCTTGCCCAGTGTAATGTCAATGATCTTGTGGATGTGCTCGCGCTGCAACGAATTGAATACGATAACATCATCCAAGCGGTTTAAAAATTCGGGGCTGAACGCACGCTTCAGCGCATTCTGGATGGTGGACTTCATCACCTCCTCTTCACTTTCGCGTTTGGCCTTGGTGGCAAACCCGATGCCCGAGCCGAAGTCTTTCAAATCGCGCACGCCAATGTTGGAGGTCATGATAATGATGGTATTGCGGAAATCCACTCTGCGGCCGAGGCCATCGGTCAGGATTCCATCATCCAGCACTTGCAACAAGATATTGAACACATCGGGGTGTGCCTTCTCAATTTCATCCAGCAACACCACGCTGTACGGCTTGCGTCTTACTTTTTCCGTCAATTGCCCGCCTTCTTCGTAGCCCACATAGCCGGGAGGGGCGCCTACCAACCGCGACACGGAGAATTTCTCCATGTACTCGCTCATGTCAATGCGCACCAGCGCATCTTCTTTATCAAACAAATAGGTGGCCAATACCTTCGCCAGCTCGGTTTTGCCAACGCCTGTGGGGCCCAGAAAGATAAATGATCCAATGGGTTTTTTGGGGTCTTTCAATCCCACGCGCGTACGCTGGATGGCCTTTGTCAGTTTTTTGATGGCCTCTTCTTGCCCGATCACCTTGCCGCTGAGGGAGTCGCCCATGGTGAGCAGCTTGTTGCTCTCCTTTTGGGCAATGCGGTTGGCAGGGATACCCGTCATCATGCCAATGACGTCCGCCACGTTTTCTTCATTTACTGTGTACTTTTCGGTGCGCGTTTTCTCTTCCCACCGCGTTTTCGCCAGTTCCAACTGCTCAATCAATTTTTTCTCCTTGTCGCGCAATTGGGCTGCTTCTTCATATTTCTGGCTCTTTACCACGCGGTTTTTCTCCTTCTTCACATCCTCAATGGCCTCTTCGAGCTTGACAATCTCCTCCGGCACGTGGATGTTGTTGATGTGCACGCGTGCGCCCGCCTCATCCATCACGTCAATGGCTTTGTCGGGAAGGAAGCGGTCACTGATGTAGCGATCCGACAATTTCACGCAGGCCTCGATGGCTTCTTTGGTATAACTTACGTGGTGGTGATCTTCGTATTTCTCTTTGATGTTGTCCAATATCTGGATGGTTTCTTCAGGTGATGTGGAGTCAACCATCACCATTTGAAACCTCCTGGCCAAAGCACCGTCTTTTTCGATATACTGGCGGTACTCATCCAGCGTGGTGGCACCGATGCATTGGATTTCGCCCCGGGCCAGGGCCGGTTTGAACATGTTGGAGGCATCCAGTGATCCTGAGGCGCCACCTGCGCCCACGATCGTATGCAACTCATCGATGAATAAAATCACATCGGGCGATTTCTCGAGTTCGTTCATCACGGCCTTCATGCGTTCTTCAAACTGGCCGCGGTATTTGGTGCCCGCCACCAGCGAAGCAAGGTCCAGGGTAACCACACGTTTGCCAAACAGCACGCGCGACACTTTCTTTTGCACGATGCGCAGTGCCAAGCCTTCGGCAATGGCGGTTTTTCCTACACCCGGTTCGCCAATCAAAATCGGGTTGTTCTTTTTCCTGCGCGAGAGTATCTGGGCTACCCGCTCAATCTCTTTCTCACGGCCCACGATCGGGTCGAGTTTGTTGTCTTCGGCCAACTTGGTCAGGTCGCGGCCAAAGTTGTCGAGCACGGGCGTGCGTGATTTCTCCGTGCCTTTTTTCTCTTTACTGCTTCCCTGTGCGCCCGAGCCAAACATTTTCGATGAATCTTCATCGGGATCGTCCGTGTCGCTGGCGGCCGTGGGCGACTCGGTCTGGTACTCGAGCATCTCTTTTACCACATCATAGGCCACATCAAATTTGTTGAGGATTTGCGTAGCCAGGTTGTCGGGGTCGCGCAAGATGGACAGCAGCAAATGCTCCGTGCCGATCAACTGCGCTTTGAACACCTTGGCTTCGAGGTAGGTTATTTTCAGTACTTTTTCCGAAGCTCGTGTGAGGGGAATGTTGGCCAGGTTTTTTACGTCATGGGTGGCCGTGCCCTTGGATATTTTTTCGATCTCGCCCCGCAGTTGGTCTAACGGTACGCCCAGTTTTTTCAACACGCCTACTGCCACCCCTTCGCCCTCGCGTATCATCCCCAAAATCAGGTGTTCGGTACCGATGTAATCATGACCTAATCGGAGGGCCTCTTCCCGGCTTAACGATATCACTTCTTTAACCCGGTTGGAGAATTTGGCTTCCATATTCGACATAGAATTGTATAATGTAAATGTAAAGTTTTTGAATCTGATTTAAAAACAACCTACACGTGCGGAAAATTAGCGTTTCCCGCGCTTTGGTCATTAAACACGTACCTTTTTTTATTTGTTCATGTGTGGATGACGGGAGGCATGCACCAGGGCTCGGGCTTGCGGCCCTTGGCAAAACAAAAGATCAAGCACGCTGAGGTTGGCTACAAAACCACTGCCAAAAACCTGATAGTAGGCACGCGGCTGATAAAACAACCGATGGAAGTGCGGTTTCTTGGCGGAAATCACGGAACGCAGGTCTGCAACGCCAGCCGGGGCGGTGGGTTGGTACGCCAGTGTTTCCGATGTGGGCAAGTCCATGTGCACGTTTCGCAGACAGAATGACAGCAGGGGCAACGTCAGTTCAACCAAATAAACGGGATTGCTAAACAAAATAATCTCCAGCTCATCGGCATAATGTTCATAAAACGGGGCCTTGCGGTAGGCCGATTGAATAGTACGCCACATGTTTTTTTGCCACGGCACCGAGTAATCGATCTTCACTTCGCGCAAGGGCACCTTTCCGTGTTTGGCCGTCAGTGGCACCGTCAGTGTGGCCTGCCCCTGGGCCGTATTGATGTAGCAACGGTTGCGGTAGCTCTGCTTCACGTAGTGCTCGCACACTTCCCATTGCACGGACTTTGCTGCCGTCAGCACGCAGAAATACTCAAGGCAAGGCAAGAAGTGGGGCTCGATGAGCACGGGGGTCATGAATGGAGAAAAAGCGTTTATCCGAACTCAAAAGTAGGCGATGCGGGCCAACCAACCGACATGGTGGACGCACGTGGCCTTCTGTTTGGGACGCAGGCAAACACATCTCCTTTTGCGAATGTTCGTGTGGCGGTCTATTTTTACCGGAACGGCCTTTTTAAAAAAGGCCTTTCGACAACGTCTCGTGCGCCCCAACTCCCCGTTAACATGAAAGACAAAAAAGTCATCTCACAGATCATTCTGGATCAACCGGCCGGATCGGTCCGGATCGTCATCGCGCTGTTTGTCTTGGGCGCTACGGGAACCAAGATATTGTATGATCACTACCTCCCCCATCTGATTGATTTCGATGCGGTACGCTGGGGCATCATCGCGTTGGGGTGTTTGTTCTTCGTGTCCACGTTTTTCAAATTGGGCTCCTCGTTGGTGATTTCGTATTCGTCCTTTTTTGTCTATTTCTTCACGTTGATCTACGTGCTGGCCTTTGCCTTGGTCAATCATTTTGATCAACATGCCGTGGCGGTACTTGTATTGACCCTAGGCGCCAGCACGATCATCATCAACAGCCTGGCCTACTACGGGGTACAGTCGGCCCTGGTGGTGCTGGCCTCGCTTCTCGTTTTCGCGAGTGTTCCGCTGCCCCCGGAAAAAATCGTGTCTTTTTTTGTTTTGCTTTTCGCGGTGGGTGTTTTTGCGATTGTCATTATCGTCCGGCTGAAACTCGTATCCAGCGTCAAGCATTCCTACGCCAACCTGGACAAACTCCAAGTGCTCTCTGTTGTGGCCAACAAGCAGGGCGAAATCATTTTTGTGAGCCCATCCGTGCACAAGCTGCTCGGCTATGAACCCCGGGCTTTGGTGAAAAACGGGTGGTGGCAAACGGGCAATCTCTCCAAAGGGTGGATCAGCCGAGAGCACATACTCAACTATCCCAACATCATCACCCCGGAGCTGATCTCGATGGAGTGCAGCGTGACCACGAAAGACGGAAGCACCAAGTGGCTCAGTTGGGCCAATTCCGTGCTGCCCAATGGCAACTACATGGGTGTTGCTCACGATATCACGAAATATAAGAAGCCGGCCTGATTTGGCACGTTTTACAGAAAAGGTGAGAAATCGCCCCGCCCCTGCCGCGTGATGACGGGCTCGCCCGAGGTAAAATCCACCACCGTGGAGGGCACGTGGCCACCGGGGCCGCCATCCACCACCACATCCACCGTGTGCTTAAAATCCTCATAGATTTCTTCGGGGTCGGTCGTGTATTCTTTGATGATGTCATCGTCTTTGATGGACGAGGTGATGAGCGGATGGCCCATGAGCCGCACAATTTCGCGTGGGATGGCGTGATCGGGGATGCGGATACCCACGGTTTTTTTGTTCACATCCAAAATCTTGGGCACTTGGGTGCTCGATTCAAAAATGAAAGTAAATGGTCCCGGCAGTGCCTTCTTCAAAATTTTGAATTCGGGCGTATCGATGCGTTTGACATATTCGGAAATATGGCTCAGGTCATGGCAAATAAAAGACAGGTTCATCTTCTGCGGTTTCACGTCCATGATTTTGCACAGCCGCTCCACCGCCCGCCTGTTCATCAAGTCGCAGCCAATGCCGTAGATCGTATCAGTCGGATAAACAATGATGCCCCCGCGGTTCACCACCTCCACCACGTGGTTGATCTTGCGCAGCTCAGGGTTGAGAGGATGTATTTTCAGTAGCTCGGCCGGCATAATAACAGAAGGGGCGCGCGAGATTCGCCCTACGCGATTACCTGGATCCTTATTGATTGATTTCCATCTCCCGTATCTCAAAATCTTTTCCCTTGCCAAACTTAATCAGGTCTTTGAGATGGTAGCGCTCCAGCGTATGGAGGTCTTTCACCCAAAAATCGCCCGAAGCCAGGCTTCGCTCAATCTCGAATTCATGGGTCTCGCCCAAATTCACCAACCGATAGCGGTGCCCCACGCGCAACGCTCCAAAGGAAAGTCCGGCCATTTTTACAAGTCTTCTTCGCGTTCCAGCATCAGTACCGATGCCTGCGGAACAATGAAATATTTTTCGCTTTCGTACATCACCTCAATGGCCCCCTTTTGCAAAAAAATGGCCAAATCGCCCTCTTGTGCCTGAAGGGGCAGGTACTTGATCTGTTGGTCTTTTCCTTTCCACAAGTCGTCTTCGTCCGCGGGCATCGGCAAGGGGTAGCCCGGTCCGGTCTTGATCACATAGCCGCGCTGAATTTTTTCTTTTTCTTGCACTCCGGGCGGCAAATACAACCCGCTGTCGGTGCGCTCCGATTCTTTGATGGGGCGGATGAGCACACGGTCGCCCACCACGATCAGCTTCTTCAGTTTGTTATCGGCTGTTACGTTCATACCGGTGGCAAGTTTTGTTTTTCCCTGACATTCTGCAAACCAAAAAACAGTCTGCCCTGCCCGATGGTTCATGGGGTATGCTACCTTTGCAGCCATGAAAAAAGAGGTGACGAAGGTACTGCGGTGGCGCGGGTGGGCATCCGGCATGGCGGCTTTGGGAGTGGCCTGGGCGTTGGCGAGCTGCGGGCCGGACGCGGAAGATGCATGTGCATTTGCCCCGGACGTGTCGGGCATCCGCATCGATTTTTCGTTTGAATCGTTGGAGGATTCACTGCCCGCGCTGCGCACCAAGCAACAATTGGCGGCCTTTCTCTCGCGGCACCCGGGCGTGCGCGACTTGTTTTTTGCGCGCGGGGCTTTTCCGGACGACAGCACGTTTGTGAATGTATTGTATCAACGGTTTTCGCACCCGGCTTTTGACTCGCTGCGGCTCGACACCAAAAAAGCATTTGCTCAAATGGACTTGCGCCAACAGTTCCGCGAAGCGTTCGCCCATCTCCACTACTACTATCCTGATTTTCGGATACCGAAGGTACAAACCATGATCAGCGGCCTGGAAACCGACCTGATCGTCACCGACTCGCTCATCATCGTGGGTATCGACTATTACCAAGGCGCGGGGGCCAAATACAAACCCAATCTGTATGAGTACATGCAAAAACGCTATCAACCGCAATTCATTGTGCCCTCGGTGATGCTGTTGTATGGCATTGATAGCCGCATCAACAGAACCGACATGGGCGACAAGACCATGCTGGCTGATATGGTGACGTATGGCAAAGCCTACTACTTTGCCAAGCGCATGATGCCCTGCCAGCCGGACAGCGTATTTATTGGCTACAGCGCACAAGAGGTGGCCGATGCCCAATACAATCGGGTAACGATTTGGAAAAAACTGGTGGAGCGCGAAGTGTTGTTTGCCACCGACCAGCGTACCAAGCAACGATACATCAGCGAACGTCCCAAAACCTATGAAGTGGGCGACCAATGCCCCGGGCGCATCGGCACGTGGGTGGGGTGGGAAATCGTAAAGGCCTACATGAAACAAAAACCGGAAACCACGCTACCGCAACTGATGGAGATGAAAAATGCCGAGCAGCTTTTCCGCGAGTCGAAATACAAACCGGGGTGAGGACACCGCCAGCGCTAAACCTTCGGGCGTGCCATCTGTTTTGACGGGGTATGCTTGTTACCCTCGTCTTTCCCCATCAGCTTTTTGAGAAACACCCGGCTGTGCAAAAGAATGTGCCCGTCTACTTGGTAGAAGATCCGCTGTACTTTTCCCAGTATCCGTTTCACCGCCAAAAAATAGTGCTGCACCGCGCGTCCATGAAGTACTACGCGGCCTGGCTCGAAAAAAAAGGTTGTGCGGTCACGTATGTTGAGTGCGCTGATGCTACCCCCGAAAAGCTGTTCGCGCAGCTTGCCAAAAAAAAGGCAACGGAGATAGCCTATGCCGACACCTCCGACTATCTGTTGGAGCGAAGGCTGAAGCGATATGGACGTGCACACGGCATTGCTTTGACTAAGCATGTCAGCCCATCCTTTTTGACAGGCATGGACGAAACCCATCGGATGCTGGGCACCAAACGCAAATACCTGATGGCGTCCTTCTACATCGCCCAGCGAAAGCGTATGGATGTGCTGATGAACAAAGGTGAGCCCGTGGGTGGAAAATGGAGCTTTGACGCGGAGAACCGCCTCAAAATTCCCAAGGGGCTGCCGTTGCCAAACGTGTATCGGCCCAAACCCAACGCGTGGGTGGAGGAAGCCCAAAAATACACGGCTCGCCATTTTTCAAAACACCATGGCAGCTCAGAGAGCTTTGCCTATCCCACCACGCATACCGAAGCTAAAAAAGTGCTCGAAGACTTTCTGGAGCACCGCATGCACTTGTTTGGCGACTACGAAGATGCCATCGCTGCCAGCGAATCGGTGCTTTTTCATTCCGTACTGACACCCGCGCTTAACACGGGCCTGCTCACTCCTGAGCAGATCGTGAACACAACCCTCCAATATCATCAAACCAAAAAATATCCACTCAATAGCTTAGAGGGATTTATCCGGCAAGTGATCGGATGGCGCGAATTTATGCGCGGGGTGTACGAGCAAGAGGGGGTATTTCTGCGCACCAACAATCATTGGCAGCTTACCCGAAAAATCCCCGCTTCGTTTTATACCGGCCACACAGGCATTGAGCCGGTGGACCAAACCATCCGCAAAGTATTGGCCACGGGGTATTGCCATCACATCGAACGGCTGATGATCCTGGGCAACTTTATGCATTTGTGCGGCTTTGACCCCACCGAAGTGTACCGGTGGTTTATGGAGTTGTTTATCGATGCGTACGACTGGGTGATGGTCCCCAACGTCTATGGCATGAGTCAATATGCTGATGGCGGCCTGATCACCACCAAACCCTACGTGTCGGGGAGCAACTACGTGTTGAAGATGAGCGACTACACCAAAGGCCCTTGGTGCGAAGTGTGGGATGGGCTGTACTGGAATTACATTTACCAACACCGCGAAGTATTTGCCAAAAACCCCCGCATGAGCATGGTGGTAAACCTGATCAAAAAAATGGACGCCCAAAAACTGAAACACCACTTGGCGGTGGCCAAGAAATTTCTGGCGGGTTTGTGACGATTACTCGACTTCAGGGCGCGAAATCATTTCACTACCTATTTCGTAGCGCCAGGCGTAACCAATGGTTACGTCCGAACGTGGATGTATCCGGCATGAAAACCACCCCCGCCAACAAGACGCCCGTGGAAATGTGGTTTAGCCAGTCTGCCGCTACCCAACGCTGGAGGACATTGATCAGCAACGTCAATCCAAGTGCAGTAGGGGCATTTGCTGATTCAAAAACTGATCGCCCTTTACTTCTAACACTACGGTGTCGGGCATACCTTCCGGATGTATTTTCCGGCTGCCTCACCACAGCAATTTGGCCTGAATGGGCGCGTCCACGAGAATTCTTTGGTCTTCCCGTTTTTTAACCAATCAACTTTTCTTGCATTCTAAATTTCCCGTCAAATTGGTTAACTAGTTTCTATGGAGATGTGCTATCAATTCAACTTCTAACTTAGCGTCTGACATATACAATCTTGAAACTTGCACCCAAGTTGCTGCGGGAAAATCGTTTTTATAAAAAATTTTTCTTGAATAGTTATATTTCTTCATCGCTTCAATGTCGGTCGTGTATAAATTTTCTTTTACAACATTCTGAAAAGTAGCTCCAAAACTCTTTAGTGAATTTTCCAAGGCGCGATAAACATTAGTAACTCCTTCTGGTGTTACTTCTGTAGCAACGGCTCCAGAGATATATAGTACGTTATCTACTTTTATCACCTGTACATACCCAGCTGTTGTATCTTGTTTTTGTTGATTATCCCAATGCCACTTTTCTTTTTTAATTTCATTTTTCTGAGCTATTAAAGAAATTGAGTTGAGTAGTACTAAAGCAAGTACGATAATGTGTTTATTATTATTCATATGGTTAAATATTTATTTGAATCCTCTTTATTTTATCCAACCAACACTTTTTTTCCATTCTTCTATTTCCTGCTTTCTTTTTTTAAGATTTGTTGGTGGTAATTGATTTTCATTTTCTGCCTGTTTTCTTATGATATCCGTTTGCTCTTCAAGTGTGTTAAGTCCGATTGACTTTCTTCTTTTATTTACTTTGTTCAAGTCGTCAAAGGGATTCGGGTTTAAATTTCCTTGTTCATCCCAATCAAATTGAGTTCCGTAGAGTTGTTCCTTACCTTCAAAAAATGCTATTCGGTCAGTTAGATACGCTAAACTCTTCGGGTCTGCTTTGTTTTCGTTCACAGCTTTTTCTAACAGTTTTGCACATTTTTTCATAAATTCAGGTTGTCCGATAGCATGTTGTATTATTAACCAAGCCGCTTCATTTGCTTCTTTCCCAACTTTGTCTATTGTCGGGTAACCGATTTCGTCTATTATGTCGCTTAATATCTTAGCGTTTCTATTATGCAACTCTTTCATTTCTTCGTTATACCCATTACTGAGTTGTCCGCTTTGAATTAGCTTCTCCCTTAATGCCCAGTCTGCATTTTTCAAGTCAATTATTTTTTCAGCGATGCTTTTATAGTCCATTCTTTTAAGGTCGTTTTGTTTTTGCGAAGTGTCGTGCCAAAATAGACACCTACTTGCATGATTGCGGCATCACTGGGTTAATAAACAGCTTGCTTTTCAACCTGATAGAGTTCATTTCTGCCACTTCCCCTCAAAACGATAAGCAATTAAATAATATTATTTTAAATAAAATATTTATTGTTTATCAATAATTTCTGCTATTATTGCGTCATAATTCAAATAACCTATGACAAAACGTGATGATTTTATCTGGAAAGCCATTCAAACCATATGTTGGTTCATTTTCGCAGGATTTTGTGTCCAAACCGGGGCCTTGCTCTTCAATTATCTCTACAGTCTGTTTAGACCCATAGCAACGGAAAATCTCCACCTGGGTCTTAATCTATCTGAGCTCTACAAGAAGAGCATTCCAATCTACACCCTTCTATTTACAATCATTATCGGGCTTTCAGTAATGAAGGCCCTAGTATTCTACACCGTTATTCGAATGTTCAAAAAACTGAATTTAGTGAAGCCTTTCAGTAACGATGTGTACCAATTTATCTTAAAGATTACCTACTACGCATTTTCAATAGGAGTCATCAGCTTGATTTCCGAAAAAATTGCTGAGAAGTTAATTGACCAAGGCTATGAAATTGGAATGATCGAACACTATTGGAATGACTATCTAGCATATATGATGATGTCGGCAATACTTTTTGTCATTGCTCTAATCTTTAAAAAGGGAATTGAACTGCAAACTGAAAGCGATTTAACTGTTTAAGCCATGCCAATCATTGTAAATGTAGATGTGATGATGGCCAAGCGAAAAATGTCGCTCAATGAGCTATCCGAAAAGGTGGACATAACACTTTCCAATCTTTCAATTTTAAAAACCGGCAAAGCCAAAGCAATTCGATTCAGCACATTAGAAGCCATCTGTCAGGCACTGGGTTGCCAGCCAGGCGATATTTTAGAATACGTAGAAAAATCAAACAACAAACCATTATGAAACACACGATTATTTTATCAATACTGCTATTGATTTTCATTTTCAACACAGAAGCACAAAAGACTGCTGAGGTAATTTCCATTGGTGAAAAAGTGACTTTCTTTTCCAAGGTGTTAAATGAAAACAGGAGGCTTTGGGTATATGAGCCTGCTCAAACATCCGTACAACAAGTGTCAGAAAAAAGATATCCGGTATTGTATCTGCTGGATGGTGAGGCTCAGTTTTATTCAACAGTTGGATTGATTCAGCAGTTAAGCCAGGCCAATCTCAATTCCATTCTGCCGGAGATGATTGTGGTAGGGATTGAGAACACAAACCGTTACAGGGATCTGATTCCCAAAGCCAATGCGACCAATCCATTTGTTTCCTTCTTAGAGAAGGAGCTATTTCAATACATAGATGCTAACTATACAACCGCACCCTATAAAGTGTTGGTGGGGCATTCACTGGGTGGTTTGTTAGCTGTTAACATACTCTGCAATCAGCCGGAAATGTTTAATGCGTATATCGCCATCGACCCGAGCATGTGGTATTCCGATGAGCAATTTTTAAGTCAGGCTATGTCAAAAATTCCCACCCAAAAATTGACGGATAGAAAGCTTTTTGTGGGAATTGCTAATTCCCTTCCTCCCGGCACAACTCTAAAGAACATTTCCAAAGATAAATCCAAGGACAGTCAACATATTCGTTCGATACTGAAGCTGGGTGATTTTCTCAATAAACAACAGATTAAGGGAATTCAGTACAAGCAAAATTTTTATGAAGAAGAGAATCACAATTCTGTTCCTTTGCTGACTCAGTATGACGGGCTTCGCTCCATATTTGACTACTATAAGTCTGATCTGTCAGAAAAGGATTTTCAGGATACTACTTCATTAATTGTTACTAAGCTCAGAAGTCACTATCAAAAGGTTTCAAAAGGTCTGGGTTATACCGTGGCCCCACCAGAGGAGTTTATCAGTTACATTGCTTATGATGCGCTAAGTAAGAAGCACTTTTCAAAAACAAAGTCCCTACTTGCGCTAAATCTTGAGAATTATCCTCGAAGCAACAAAGCTCATGCTGGATATGCCGATTACTTATCTGCTACGGGAGACATCGCAACGGCCATGGTGTTCTACAAACAATCATTGCAAATAAAGGATGACGAGGCCGTACAGCAGCGGTTGCTGACCCTTACCAGTAAGGGTATGATACTTAAGGAAAGTGATCTAATACAGTATGCCGGGCAATATGTCTTGGACGAATACAAAATCGAAATTCTATTGGAAATAAAGGACGGAAAACTTATTTCGAAAGTACCTGGCCAAACGGACAATGAATTTGTACCTATATCAAAAGATGTTTTTACAGTAAAAGACAAGCAGGGCTACATAATTACCTTCCACAAGAACAATGATAAAGTAATGGGCTTTACATCGGTGCAACCAAACGGAACCTTTAAAGCAACTAAGAAGAGTTGAGAACCATCGGTGTGAGCCATAAGTGAAGCAACCATAAGTTATCATATGGTAACTAGTCGAACCAACATAAAGTGTTTCCTTGTAAAAAAATATTTCATGTTGGTCGCTCCTACTTTCGTCAACTCACTAAAGTCGCGCGTTGCGTATTCGGCTGAGGCTTTGTTTGGTGATACCCAGGTAGCTTGCCATATCCGATATGGGTATTTCATTCAGGTACTTCGCATAAGTGCTCACCAGTTGTTTGTAACGATCTTCGGCTGTAATAGCCAAGCAGTCCATCAGCCGGTTTTGAAGTACGGTAACATAGCGGGCGAGAAAGAAATTTACAGTGGCGAGGTATTTTTCTTTTTTCATTTCCTGCTCAAGATCTTGCCAGCGGCACACGGTAATCTCAGCATCGGCTACAGCCACAATAGAAAATTCAGTGCGGCTTGTGCCAAGAAGCGAGGCAGGGTCTCCGTCAACATCACCTGGGAATGTAAAGCCAAGAATAAATTCGCGCTGGTTGATTGGGCGCACCGTTTTAAAAATGCCCTTATTGATATAGAAAAAGAAATCGATGGCAGTATCAGGCGTCATGACAGACTCCAACCGCTGCACGTGCCGAGGCTTGCCAATTTTATGTAATGCCGCAAGCAAGTCAATCGAAAACTTGTCGTGACTACGGTGGATATGAAATTCTGGCATCATGGATTTAAAAATAATCAATAAGTTAACACCGGAGCGCTTCCGCTAACTAAGCAACGATAAAGACGGATTGAAATTTACAAAAATGTGAAACGTAAAATAACTTCAACTCATGCTTAGAAATTATTTTCTTCTTTCGCTGCGAGGCACACCTCGCGATAAAATGTCATCGAATGCTACAGGCTGCCTTGCGAAACTAGACTGACAGTTTGAGTAGAAAATAACTTCAAGAGCATCTTCCTCTAAACACTAAAATAAACTTTTACCAATAATGAAAATTCACTTCTTTTTTGGACCTAGTTATACTCGTATAGTATTAACTCATGTGCTGATTATTTTGGCATCAACACTCAACAGTTGCTCATCGGGTGACGAGCCTACAGCAAACAAACCCCGAAAAGTGCGATATGAAATAACCGGCAATTTCAGCGGCACGTTTACCGTGGTTTACACTGCGCTAACCGGTGGAAACCGAGTAGAGAACAATGTATCAATCGGCTGGTCTATGGAAATGGATTATCCTTCCTCTACCACAGCGATTGGCATCGGAGCTCAAGCAACAACTCCGGGATCACCCGGGCAAGCAGCTGTGATCAAGATATTCGTAGAGGGCAAGGAAGTTAAATCGTCCTCAGCCACTGCCGGATCGCTAGGCGAAATGATAATACCGACTATCTCCTACTCTTTCTAGGCAACCAATTTTTATGATGAGTCAACAATTAAAAGAATGGAAAGCTAAAGGTCAGTATTTCCGACATCGAGGCCATGCTGCATTCTACCGCATGGAAGGTAGTGGCCAGGCATTATTGACTTGCCACGGATACCCGTATAATACCTACGACTTCAAAGAGATTTGGCCGAGCCTCACTTCTACGTTTCAGGTAATCGCCCCGGACATGTTGGGAATGGGTTTTTCTGACAAGCCAAGCAACTATGATTATAGTTTTGAAGATCACGCAAATTTTTATACTGCTTTGTTGTACGAGCTTGGCATAAACAAAGTACATATTTTGTCGCACGATCTGGGCAATAGCGTAGTTCAGGAATTACTGGCGCGCCAACAATCGGGTAGTAATTCTTTTGAAATCCATTCTATTGCATTTCTAAATGGGGGTCTCTTCACTAGTGCGTACAAACCGCGACTTATTCAAAAACTACTTTCTCAAACGCCCCCACCAATTGGGAAGTTAATTAGTCGGTTGATGTCGAAAAGTAGTGTAAGCCGGGCAACAGCTGAAGTGTTTGGCGCTACGACAAAACCCTCGCCTGAGTTACTGCAAGATTTTTGGGAGATACTCAATTACAACAACGGTAAGTTACTGGCTTGGAAAATCGGGAGGTTAATTTTTGATAAAGAACCCCACCAATCACGATGGATTACCGCTATGCAAGAAACAAAAGTACCGATGATATTCATCAATGGCCCTGCTGATCCCAACTCCGGCATTCACATGGCCAATCGCTACCGGGAATTGATTCCGAACCCACAAATAGTTTTGTTGCCTGATGCTATTGGTCACTGGCCACAATTGGAAGCCCCTGTAGAAGTGTTGCAGGCATTTTCACAATTCCACCAAAGCTTACACGCAAATAGCAAACCATCGAAATAGATACATTCTATTCTAACAAAGTGCGGGCACAAACGTCTGTAACAAGATGCTGAATAAACCGAATAACAATAAATGTTTCTTAACCTTTAAAGAATATAAATAATATGCTGAACTCAAAAAACATGACACGTATTTTATTACTTGTAACACTACTATTTGCGAATGATATCTTCGCTCAAAAATTAGAGTCGGAATTTCTCTACAAAATCTCGCTCTCGTTGGATAAGCCAATTGACACAGGTAAATCACCTTTCGGAACCCGAATTGTGCACTCAGTTAAGGGAGGAACCTTTGAAGGACCGAAAATGAGAGGAATCGTAAAGGCCGTTGGAGAGGACTGGCTAATGAAGGTTGATGAAACTACGAATAGATTAGATGTACGATTGGTTCTCGAAACCGAAGATGGCCAACTCATTGCATGCACCTATCCGGGTATTGTACATACCAGCGCAGATAAGACTACATACTGGCGAATTACCCCGACCTTTCAAACTGCCTCAAAGAAATATGAATGGCTGAACTATGTTATTGCGGTTGGCAAAGGGAGCTTTCAAGATGGCTTGGTGACTTACGAAGTTTTCTTGATAAAATAGTCCCGCGCAGTCATAATTAATTAGATACTGGCCGTCAAAAAATGGTAGAAGATAACTATACCCATATACTTCTTGGAAAGCATTTCAAAGGTTATTCGGTATATCGATTGCCCGGAGGTGGATCGGGTGCTGGGCTCTATGGAGTTACGACAGACTTTAACAGGAGGTACATTCTTAAACAGCAAAAGCAAAGTTTGGAAAGTGAATACCTGAATTATAAATGGCTTCAGAATAAAGTACCGGTTCCAGAAATCATTTTCTATACCCATGGAGACGGACAGGATTTTCTATGCATAACCGGGCTCCAAGGGAAATCACTGGATTTATTCATTGGATCGGTTGAGGCTGATGTGATTGTTGGCAGCTATGCCAAGGCACTGAAACTACTCCACTCACAGAAACCAGACAATAAAGTAATTGTTTGTGATCTTGATAAAAGAATCTCTGATGTGGAAAGGAATGTGAAAAATAACTTAGTAAGCCCATCTCACTTTCAGTCTGAAAACCAACAGCACCAACCTTATGAACTTTTTCTTCAGCTAAAAAAGAGTAAGCCACCAAAGGCAGAACTCGTATTTACGCATGGCGACTATTGCTTGGATAATTTGATTTACAATGATGGAAAGCTAAGTGGTTTCGTTGATTTGGGAAACGGTGGAATTGCAGATAAGTATCAGGATCTGGCCCTTGCTGTTAGAAGCATTCTTGACAATTTCACCCTTGACCATGTTGAGTTATTTTATAAGGTGTACGGCATTCGAAACATAGACAAAAGCAAACTTGAATTCTATACATTGTTAGATGAATTTTTCTAGGAAATAATTCACCAATGAAAAAAATCAAAAATATTGAAAGACAAAAGCAATAAGACTAATGCGTCAATACCCGCGGCTTGGTTCACCACTTATATCCCTATTGCTTTTACCACCCTAACATCAACACCCATCTTCAAGTCTCACTACCATACCGGCTGACACATTTTGGGCTCATTCCGGGGCGATACATTGTCATATCTTCAGAAAATTTTATCTGGTTGATCGAGCGTGAATTTGAGTATTGTAGCCGTGTTTGAATTATTTTGCGGCTGATGCGCGCAGCGGATATCATGTTGGTGGTCATTAGCGGCCTGGGGGTTATCCACGGCTTATTGTTAGCTGTATTTCTATGGGTTTATCGGGAAGGAAACGCGCTCTCCAACCGATTACTTAGTGCACTGCTCCTGGTGCTGTCCATCCGGGTTGGAAAATCGGTATTTCTGGCATTCACCCACAATATTGACATCAAAGTCATTTTTACAGGACTCAGCACCATTATGGCCATTGGGCCGCTGTATTACTTCTTCATCCTCTCCTGTATACGTAAATCATTCCGGCTGACGACCCGACACGTCCTCCATTTCATACCAACGATCATCGGCTTCGGTATCGGTTTGCTCTTGGAGGAACACCACACATCAACGCTACCGCTCGGCTTTTTCGTATCAATTTTTATTTTCTATTACCTCCATTTGTTAATCTACCTGCTGTGGAGTTATCGGTATGTCCTTCAACAAAAAGACGCTGGTCTGAGCACGGATACCTTCGTTTTACTTCGCCTGTTCTTTTATGGACTTCTTGTGATTTGGGTGGCCTACGTACTCAACCTGCTGGACGATGTGATACCCTACGTGGTGGGACCTATACTCTATTCTGTGGTGGCTTATGCCATCACGTTCATCGTCATCAGCCGAGGGTACCTTTCCAGGATTGACCATGTGAAGTACAAAACTACCCCCGTCTCGGAGGAACAAAGCGAACAGCTCTATGCCAAAGTGTTGAAACTCATGGTGGAAGAAAAGCAATTCCAAAACACCGAGCTTACCCTGAAATCGTTGAGTGAATCGCTGCACGTAAGCCCACAGATGCTGTCGCAGGTGATCAACCAAAAAAGTGGCAAGAACTTCAATGGTTTTGTGAATGCGTTCCGGATTGAGGAATCGAAACGCCTGCTCCACCTGGAAGCATTCAAAAACCAAACCATCGCGGCCATCGCCTACGAGGTCGGGTTCAACAGCCTCTCCAGTTTCAACACGGCTTTTAAAAAGCAAACGGGCGAAACACCCCAAGTCTACCGCCAGCAACTGTTTAAATGATCTTTTTCTCTTTCGAAATGATCATTTGAGAAGCTTTTGACACTACACCATCCCACTTTTGCCAAAAAAATATAATTATGTCTGGCAAAAGAAAAATCGTGAAGTGGTCACTGATCGCAGTGGCGGTTTTGGTTGCATCCATCGTTTTGTTCGGGGTATGGTTCATCAGCCTCATTCCTCCGGTACCCGAATCGGCCAGGAACATCAAGGCGACCGCGCCTGCTGACCTCCCCTATCTCACAGAAAACATCGTTCCGTACCGTGGCAAAATACTGGCCGTGGTTACCAGCACCGGCCAAATGGGCAACAGCGGTAAAAGCACGGGGTATGAACTAACTGAATTGTCGCGCGCCTATTATGTATTTCAGGCCAATGGTTTTGATGTAGAAGTAGCTAGTCCCCGTGGAGGCGCACCACCCGTGGTGATCGATGGCGAAGATATGAATGCATACGATTATGCTTTCTTGAATGACACCACCGCGCAAGCAAAAGTGAAGCAGACCATCGCGATGAAAGACGTGGACCCCAAAGCTTATCAAGCGGTGTATTTTGTGGGTGGCAAAGGCACGATGTACGATTTTCCAGACAATGAACACATTCAAGCGCTTGTCAGAGAATATTATGAGTCGGGTAAGATAGTGAGCGCAGTATGCCATGGCCCCGCGGCTCTTGTAAACGTTAGGCTAGGTGACGGAGAATTGCTTTTGGCGAACCGTCAAGTCAGCAGTTTTACCAACAGAGAAGAGCTGTTGCTGATTCCGGATGCTGCCGAAATATTCCCTTTTCTGTTGCAGGACAAACTCATTGAAAGGGGTGCACACTTTAACGAGGGTTTTCTGTATCTGAACAAAGTGAGCAAGGATGGAAACCTGGTAACGGGGCAAAATCCATGGTCAACCTGGATGGTGGCCGAGTCGGTGATCGAACAGATGGGCTACGTGCCCAAACAGCGGGTCATTACCCAGGAGGAAAACACCATTTCCATTTTGGAAACCCTGGAAGCGGAAGGCTACCAGCAGGCGAAAGTTGCCATCGATCGGTTTTGTACCCACGATGCAGCATCGATCGACAGAAGGTTGCTGGCCATGCATGGCTTGGTAGCCGCCATGCAATTCGATGGGATGAAGGTGGTGAAGGTGGCGAGGTTGTTGTCGTACAGTAACAGCTATATGTGAAAGTTACCAATACGTCTACGATAAATTCTTCATTTTTTCAACACATCGAACAGAGACGTTCTGATAAATCATCAATAGTTCATAGTAGAACAACTTCCTGTAGAACTGGATTGAGTATCCCCTTTATCAAGGCAACAAAACATGCAAAGAAATTTGAAATTGGAAACAAAGCTGTTCACATTAGACATGCTGTTGAGAGGATGTTGAACAATCCATTGCTGTATGCTAACAGGCCTAAGGAATAAGGTACTGATGGAATGAATGAAGCCTGAACACTAAGATCATGGCAATGCCTGCGGCACGGGCTATCCGTCCCGATAGTTTCGGGATCCGGCCTCGCTCCTGCCAGCGCACTTCGGGCTTTTCGCTTCCCTGCCTCCAAAGCCCGTCAAAGAGTGTCGTTACGTCATGTGGAAGGACATGGTTAAACGGCTCCTGCGGACGAATGAGTTGAATAGGCGGCATAGCATGCAACGTAAATGTTTAATCTGTACCTTTCAACAGGCTAACCCGCTGTCCATGCAAACGCAAAGCCCTGCGCGCTATTTGTCCATCGATGTGTTTCGCGGCTTGGACGTGGCCCTCATGATTGTGGTCAATTCACTAGGCAGCCATGCGCTCGCCTACAGCCCGTTGTTGCATGCCCCATGGCATGGCTTCACCCTGACCGATCTGGTTTTTCCTACCTTTCTGTTTGTGGTCGGCAATTCGCTGGCACTCACCGTGCCTACGTATCGCGCACTGGGCACCCGGCTGGCCGTAAAAAAAATCGCCAAGCGCACAGCCGGTATTTTTCTCATCGGGGTACTGCTGGGCTGGTTTCCGTTTGTGCGGTATACCGAAGCCAGTGAACTCACGTTCAAAGCCCTCGAAAACATCCGGGTGTTTGGCGTGCTGCAGCGCATTGCGTTGGGGTATGGATTGGCCGCCTTGCTCATCTTGTTTTTGAAGCCCGTGGCCGTACGGTGGTTTGCCGCGGCAGCGTTGCTGGGGTACTGGGGAGTATTGTTGGCGTTTGGCGATTTGACACTGGAGGGCAATGCCGTGGCCACGCTGGACCGGTGGCTGATAGGCGACTCGCATATGTACAAAGGAGAAGGCATCCCGTTTGATCCGGAGGGGCTGCTCAGTACCCTGCCGGCCATCGTCAATGTGCTGGCCGGCTATTGGGCCGTTACCTGGCTGTTGAAGAAATCGTTTTCTATCGAAAGCCTCTTGCAACTGGTACTGGCGGGCGGATTATTGTTAATGGCTGCCTTTGCGTGGGACCTCGTTTTTCCGTTCAACAAAAAACTGTGGAGCAGCAGTTATGTCTTGCTCACGGTGGGCATCGACCTCTGGGTGTTGGCCCTGCTCAGCTATGCCATCGATCATCTGAAACATACGCGATGGACGTATTTCTTCGAAGTGTTTGGAAAAAATACGTTGGCGATCTACGTGCTTAGCGGTCTTGTGGTGAAACTGCTCCTGATCCTCCGCGTAGGCGATCAGTCGCTGTACGCCTGGAGTTTCAAGAATCTCGTGGCTTCCTGGCTCGGCACCTACCATGGCTCGGGCGTTTTTGGCGGGCTGATTATGCTTATCTGCTGGGCCGTGGGCTGGTGGATGGACCAACGAAAGATGTACCTCCGCCTGTAGGCCGCGGCTGTCAACTTTTCATTTTGGGTTGCGTGCTTTTCCCTTACCTTGGCCCAACCATGAAAAAGGTTGTTGCCCTTGCGCTCACATGCCTGCTGCTGGTGCAGGTAGCCGGCTTCTATCTTTTTATGGCTGGCCGAATAGCCTATTTGCATGAGCAAAGCCGGGAGCGGCTAAAGGAAAAACCCATCGCGCTTTTGGAGCGGATCGAACTATCCGAACAGCACTACCGCGAAGCCCGCGTGAATCACCGCGAAATAAAACTCAATGGCAAGATGTATGACATCGGCCACATGGAACGCCTGCCGGGGTGCGTGATCCTCTATGCCGAACGGGACGAGGCGGAAGAGGACCTGTTCGCATTTATCCAAGAGGTTTTTTATAACGCTGCCGCGGATGATGAGCCCGTACCCAGCCACGTCATCACATTGACATCGTTGCAATATCTGGTAGTCGGTTGCATGAGGTTGCCTGGGCGTCCATGCGAACTCTTCGTTCACCGTGGCGCTTTTGACAGCCGACTTATCGTATCCGTTGCCGCGCAGGACACGCCCCCGCCCGAAGCGTAGCCGGGAGCCATCCCAAAAAAGTGCCTGCACTCGTCAGGCTTTTTCTGAGTTGCCTCGCGTGAAAACGGTCTGCGCCACCGCGCCCAGACCCTTGTCGTGTTCTTTATCCAATCAAGCTGCACCATGAAGCCTTTATCCATGGGTGCCTTGTGGCTGTGTTTTTCGTTGACGAGCATGGCCCAACGCACCGAAGGCGATACGCTGACCACCTCCTATTTGGACGAGGTAGTCGTATCGGCCAATAAATGGGAACAAAACCTGCGCGAGGTATCGGCCCGCATCGCCACGGTAAACAGTTCCCTCATCCGTTTGCAAAATCCGCAAACCGCGGCCGACTTGTTGGGTCTTTCCAATCAGGTGTTCATTCAAAAAAGCCAATTGGGAGGGGGTAGCCCCATGATCCGAGGCTTTGCCACCAACCGCGTGTTGCTGGTGGTGGATGGCGTGCGCATGAACAATGCCATCTTTCGCGGGGGCAATGTGCAGAACGTCATTTCGCTGGATGCCAACGCCATCCGCGAAACGGAAGTGATCTTTGGCCCCGGGTCGGTTATTTATGGCAGCGATGCCATTGGGGGTGTGATGGATTTCCACACGCTTCGCCCCGAACTGTCGACCACGGGATTTTCCGTTTCGGGCCAGGCGCTGGCGCGCTACGCCACGGCCAATCAAGAAAACACCGGCCATGTAGATGTGAACATCGGCACCCAAAAACTGGCGTTTGTGGGCAGCGTCACCCGGTCGGTATTCAATGACTTGCGCATGGGATCGCGAGGGCCCACCGACTATCAACGGCCCGATTTCCAACAGCGGCAAGGGCCCGATGATGTGGTGGTGGCCAACCCCGATCCGAACGTGCAGGTAAATAGTGGTTATGATCAATGGAACGGCATGGCCAAAGTGTTGGTCAAACCCAGCGAACCTTTTGATATAACCTATGCCTTTCACTATTCGAAAACGTCTGATGTGCCACGCTATGACCGCTTGATTTTGAAAAACGCCTCGGGTGTTTTTGCCAATGCCGAGTGGTACTATGGCCCTCAGACGTGGTTGATGCACACACTTAACCTTACGCATACGGCTGCCACGCCCTTTTCAAACAACATCCGCGTCACGGCCGCTCTGCAAGACTATGGCGAAAGCCGTCACAACCGGAACTTTGGTGGGGCCAACCGGAACCGGCTAACGGAACGGTTTGAAAACGTAAGGGCCCTCTCGCTGAATGTGGATGTGGACAAGCAAGTGACGGACCGTACCGCTCTCTTTTATGGTGGCGAATGGGTTAGCAATGATGTGTCTTCTACCGCCCAGCGCAAAGATATCGTTACAGGCGCGACCAGCCCCGTGTCCACGCGTTACCCCAACGGCTCGGATTGGCGTTCGGTGGCCGTGTACGCCAGTGTGCGCCACCGCGTAAGCGAGCAGACATCACTCAACGCCAGCGCACGATATACCCATGTGTATTTGTTTTCGCCCTTCGATACCACTTTTTTCCCGTTTCCCTTCACCACGGCCCAACTGAGCCGGGGAGCGGTAAACGGCAGCATGGGTGTTGCTTTCAATCCCACCGAAGATCTGAAAATCTACTTCAACTTGTCCTCGGGGTTTCGTGCGCCCAACGTGGATGACGTAGGGCGCGTGTTCGACTCGCAACCCGGCAGTGTGGTGGTGCCCAACCCGGGCCTTACACCGGAAACGGCCTATACAGCCGAAGTCGGGTTTACCGGGCAACTCACCTCGCGCTTGTCGGTTGACTTTGCCGCTTATTACACGCTTCTGAACAACGCCATCGTGCGGAGTGCGTTTCTGTTTAATGGACAAGATTCCATTGATTACGATGGGCAGTTGAGCCAGGTGTTGGCGCTTCAAAACATCAATCGCGTAAAGGTGATGGGCGCACAGCTCAGCGCACGATATGAAGTCAGTTCGCGGGTGCGGGTGGAGTCCAGCCTCAACATTCAGGATGGTGAGGAACGCGACCCGCTTACCAACAACGTGTATCAGCCTACGCACATCGCGCCCACGTTTGGTTCAACAACCGTGAGTTATCAAGGCAAAAAACTGCGGGCAATAGCCTACGTGAATTACCAGGGGCATGTGCGCTTCGAAGACTTGGCGCTGACCGAGCGTGCCGATGCACACCTCTATGCCAAAGACAGCAACGGCAACCCGCACGCGCCTGCGTGGACGACCTGGAACGTAAAAGGTTCGTATACAGTAGGGCCGCACGTGACCGTGGATGTGGGCGTTGAAAATATTTTTGACAAGCGGTACCGGCCCTACGCTTCGGGCATCAGCGCGCCCGGCAGAAATCTTATCTTTGCCTTGCGTGCTAAAATCTAATCAACAGCCGGATCGTCAGACCGCGATCCGGTTTTTTTGCTTTCTATGAAACTGTCCTCCCTGATTAGCTCGTTGCGGCAATTCCGTACTCTTCACCGCTGGATCGGCATCAGCTTGGTGCTGTTTCTGTTGATTACCGCGGGCACGGGCATTTTGCTTGGCTGGAAAAAGAATGTCGAAACCTTACAACCCGTCACACAAAAAGGCACTTCGACCGACTTGGCCACGTGGGTGAGTTTTGATCGGGTCATGACGTGCGCCAACCATGCGATGGACTCGCTCAACATCGCGCGAGGTGAACTTGAGAAGTTCGATGTACGCGTGGACAAAGGAATCATCAAAGTGATCTATCAAAATCATTGGGAGGTGCAGGTGGACGGCCAACGCGGCAAGGCCCTGTCGGTGGCCAAACGGCATTCCGATTGGATCGAACATCTGCACGATGGATCGCTCATCAGCGATGGCTTCAAGCTCGTGTACACCAATTACCTCGGCTGGGGCCTATTGGTGCTCTCGCTCACCGGTTTTTGGCTGTGGTATGGGCCCCGGAGGGTGCGGCAAATGAAAAGCTAAGGCGGCCGTATGGCCCGGCATTTTGTACTTTTGGGTTTTGGTTGATATGAATCCGGTACGAGTACGTTTTGCGCCCAGTCCCACCGGGGCGCTTCACATCGGTGGGGTGCGCACGGCACTATACAATTTCCTATTGGCCCGCCAAACGGGGGGCACGTTCATTTTGCGTATTGAAGACACAGACCAGACACGTTATGTGCCCGGGGCCGAAGCATATATTTTGGAGTCGCTGGCGTGGGTGGGCATCCAGGTTGATGAAGGGGTAGGCGTGGGCGGGCCACACGCCCCGTACCGTCAGTCGGAGCGCAAAGCGTTATACAAGCCATTTGCCGAGCAGCTCGTAGCCAAGGGCTATGCCTATTATGCCTTTGATACCGAAGCCGAGTTGGAAGCCCAGCGCGAACGGTTCAAAGCCGCGGGCAGTTCCACCTTTCAATACGGCAGCCAAACACGGATGCAAATGGTCAACTCGCTCACCTTGGCTCCGGCTGAAACAGCCCTGCGCTTGCAGCGGGGCGATGAGCACGTTATCCGCTTGAACGTACCGGCAGACGAAACCATCCACTTGCATGACTTGATCCGGGGCGATGTGCAGGTCCATTCGTCACAGATCGATGACAAAGTCTTGATGAAATCCGATGGCATGCCCACCTACCATTTGGCCAATGTGGTGGATGACCATCTCATGCAGATATCGCACGTTATCCGGGGCGAGGAGTGGCTTCCTTCGGCACCGCTGCATGTATTGCTCTATCGTTTTCTGGGATGGGCTGACACCATGCCTCAGTTTGCCCATCTGCCTTTGCTGCTTAAACCCGATGGCCATGGCAAACTGAGCAAGCGCGATGCCGACCAAATGGGCTTTCCCATCTTCCCGTTGGATTGGACCGACCCCAAAACCCGGGAGTTGGCCAAAGGCTTCCGCGAAAGCGGGTATCTGCCAGAGGCACTCGTGAATTTTCTGGCATTTTTAGGTTGGAATCCCGGCACCGAACAAGAACTCTTTTCGCTGGACCAACTGATCAACGCTTTCCGTCTCGAACGCATCGGCAAAGCGGGCGCGCGGTTCGACATCCAAAAGGCCAAGTGGTTCAACCAACAATACCTGAAACACAAACCCACCTCTGAACTGACCCCGTTTTTGAAAACCGAACTGGCGGCTCGCGGTCTTCCCATTATCGAAGAAAAAGTAGCGCGTGCGGTCGGCATCTTACAAGAACGCATCACCTTTCCGCACGACTTGTGGACCGAGGGGATGTTTCTCTTCGTGGCCCCCACTGCGTATGACGAAAGCGTAGCTGCCAAAAAGTGGAATGCCGAAGCCGTGGCCGTCATCCGCGCGTACCAAGAGGCATTGGCTAACCAAGATCACCTGTCCGCCACCACAGCCAAAGACCTATTGGAGCAAACCACGCAGGCGCTCCACATCGGCACGGGCAAGATATTACAGGCACTTCGGTTGGCCGTTACGGGCCGGGGCGCTGGGCCTGATCTGATGGTCTCCATGGAAATCATCGGCCGCGAAGGCGTAGTGGCCCGCTTAGCACACGCGTTGAATACACTAACTGTCAAAACCTGATGGCGAAAAAGGAAAAACCCACCACCCCTAGGCGCAAACCGCGCGTGCATAAAGAGTTAAGTGGATTGGAACTCACCGTAGATCCATTTGGCGAAATCAAATCCAGCATGAACATCGAAAAGATCAATGCCTTTTTGGATAAAAACGTAGATGATAAAAAGCTGCTCGAACGCGAAGAGACGCTTCGCTTAAAGAAGGAGAAGGGCGTCAACAAAAAGAAGAAATAGCCATCGCGCAAAAACGGGTTCTGGCATTTTTGCGCCATGCGTTTGCGGACCCGAGTGTTTATGGGCATGTCATTTTCTACTTAAAAAGGCTACCTTGTTTGCCTGAAAGCCGTGACCCGCATTGCCCTCATACGCGAAGGAAAAGTACCCCCCGATAAACGGGTGCCCTTCACCCCGTTGCAAACCGAAGAGATTGAACAACGCTTTCCCGAAGCAAAAGTCATCTGCCAAACGAGCAGCGTCCGTTGCTTTCAGGATCACGAATACCAGGCGCTCGACATCCTCGTGCAAGACGGGGTAGCCGACTGTGATATCCTCATGGGCATCAAAGAAGTGCCCATTGCAGAACTTATCCCAAATAAAACGTACTTGTTTTTTTCGCACACGATCAAAAAACAGCCCCACAACCGACCGCTGTTGCAGGCCGTGTTGCAAAAACAAATACGGCTGGTAGACTACGAGGCGCTGAAAGACAAGCAAGGCAACCGCGTGGTGGCCTTTGGCCGATTTGCCGGCATGGTGGGCGCGTACAACGGGCTATGGGCCTATGGCAAGCGATACAACTTGTTTGAATTGCGCAGGGCATTCCATTGCTTTGACGTGAACGACCTCAAGTTGGAGTTGCGCAAAATGAGCTTACCTGCCATCAAAATTATTTTGACGGGGAGCGGACGCGTGGCGAAAGGCGCCATGGAAACGTTGGACACCGCAGGCATTCGAAAGGTGAGCCCGGCAGACTACCTGACCAAAAAATTTGATGAGCCCGTTTATGTGCAGTTGGGCAGTGCCGACTACCACGTACGCAGGGAAGGGGGGCATTTCAACCGCGAGGAATTTCACAAACAACCGGAGCGCTATGACAGCACCTTTTTGTCGTTTGCGCACCAAACCGATTTACTCCTGGCCGGGGCTTATTGGAACCCGGCCGCCCCCGTGCTTTTTACGCGACAGGATATGCTCAATCCCTCGTTCCGAATCAAGGTGATTGCCGACATCACGTGCGACATTGGCGGGTCTATCCCCAGCACCAAAAAAGCCACCACGATCCACGAGCCGCTCTACGACTACCACGCAACAACCGATACTGTCCATTCTGTTTTTCAAGGCGAGGGTTACACCACGGTCATGTCTATTGACAACTTGCCGTGTGAGCTGCCGCGAAGTGCCTCGGAGGAATTTGGTCGCGATTTGATTGACCGCGTGCTGGGGCCCTTGCTGGGCAATGACCCGGATGGGTTGATCGCGCGGGCCACGCTGGCAGAAAACGGAGCGCTCACCGAGCACTTCCGTTATCTGCAAGACTATGTGGACGGTAAAGACTAGCTTACTTGGTCGAGGCCCAACTGGCGATTTGCGAGCGGAACCACTCATCGGCCCCGTCTGTCCACTTGAAGTTATGGCGGATGTATTCCATTGTGTCTTTTTCAATGTCGGTGTAGCTACCGCCATCTTTTACGGCATCCAGCAGGGTCTGGGCGTCCGCCTTGGAGATGCGTCCATCGCCCCCGCCTTTCACGGCTTTCTCGGCCAGGTCCAGCAGGTTGCCATCCATTTTTTTTCCGTTGATCGTCTTGTAATAGCTCATATCGGAGAAGGGTTTTAAGTGAGCGATGAAGGTAACTAATTTGACCCGAAAAACATCGTTACCGATTTGTTACGGTCGGTTTTTTGCCTCTACCTTTCGCCCATGTTCATTTTCAATGAAACCGTGGGCATCGACAAGGGGGCCGAAGACGAGTGGCTGACGTGGATGCGCGAAACGCACATTCCCCAAGTCATGCAAACAGGCCATTTTCTTGATTTTCAACTCTTCCGCGTTGTCACGCACGAAGACCCCGACAGTGCCTCCTACTGTGTTCAATACCGGGCTGCCTCCATCGAAGAAATCGTGACGTACCTCGAACAAAAGGCCCCCCTGCTCAACCACGAGTTGCAGCAACGGTTCAAAGACAGGCACGTGGCGTTTCGCACCTTGCTGGAAGGGCTTTAAGACGTGCGGGAAAGGAGGGCTTTTATCTGGGCCGCCTCAAGGTGGCAGTTGATCCATTCCTTGTCAAAGCGGGTGCCGTACCGCTCATAAAATCGGATGGACGGCTCGTTCCAATCCAACACTTGCCACATCATGCCGGTGCAGCCCGTTTGCACCGTTTTTTCCATTGCCTTGTCAAACAATGCCTTGCCCAAGCCTTTGCCCCGGTGGGCCTCCGTCACGATGATGTCTTCTAGATACAACCGTTTCCCCTTCCAGGTGGAGTAGCGGTAATAGTACAGGGCGAGCCCCACCACACGCCCTTCTGCTTCGGCCACAAAAAATCCGTAGAGGGGCTGTGGCCCAAAGCCATCCACGCGCATCTGCTCCACGGTGTTGGTCACCTCGGCCCCTGCGCGCTCATATTCGGCCAGCTCTTGGATCAACTCCAAAGCACGCGGCAAATCCGCCTCGGTTCCGGTTCGAATGGTCATTGGCAAGCTGGTTTGGCGTCCATCAAAAAAACAAAAGCCCCTGTTCGGGGCTTTGTTGTATGTACACGTGCGGGAATCAATACTCCCACAAATTGTGTTCCTTCTCCATCAGTTTCATCTCCTCCTCCCAACGGGCAAAGGCAATGATGTCATACGGCTGGCTGTTGGCCTCATACATCTGCTGGATGGTCATGTTTTCCGGGTTCTCCACTTTCAAAATGATGCCGTGGAACGAGCGCAACTTGAATGCTTCCAAAAAGGTCTTACTCTCGGAAGGGTTGTATTGGTTTTGCCATGTCACCCGTCTGCGGTCGGCCATGTTTTTGCTGCGCGCCAATTTTTCAATCTCGCGCACCAACTGCTTATAGGAGATGATAAAACGGCTGGTCAAGCGGCCTGAGGCCGGGTCTTCCAACGCAATACCAATGGCCAACACATCATAGTACAACCGTGATCTGCGCTTGTCAAAAATCACATCCTCGATCAATTCAAAACCAGCTACGTTGCTTTCTTTCAGCGTGTTGTTCAAGTCGCCCTGATCCGCCCAGGTGAAATCATCCGACTTCGGGTCTTTGGGTGCAGGGGCCGCGGGTTGTCCCTTGCGGGGGGCAGCCGGAGGCCGCACTTCCTGGCGCGCCTGATACACTTTGCCTTGATAGATCACGTAGTCACCGGCATAGTAGCTTTCGGTAGCTCTCCAATCGCCACGCGTTTGTGAGCGCACAAAATTCGATCCGAGTACGGTGGCCACCGTATCTGCAATCTCTTCTTCAAAATCGGCCGGATCACCGATGTTGGTACCATACGTATTCAGTTTGCCTTCGGCCACCAGATCAAGGATAAGCCTTGCCAGGGAACCTTTGCGCGAGTTCAAGCCCGTGTTCTGCTTCTCGTTGAGATCGATCATGCGGTTGACACGATACTTGAAGAACTGCTCATAGTAGGCGATGCGCTCCAGTCCATTTTTGTTGAAAATGGTGTCTGTGCCCGTGCCCTGCGCCCACGCAGAGGAACCTGCCACTACCAACCCAAGACAAATACCAAAAACGTATTTCATTTCGATGTTTAGTTAATTCTGCATTGCACGTTCATCTTCGATCCGTTCACCTGTGAGTTGCCACCGGAGTATTTCGGACGCTGAACCTGAACCTGTGATATCTGGATGTTGTCACCCCTTCTCAAATTGTACTGGGCCAACTGGATCGTTCCGGAGTTGACACGGATGGGCGAGCCCCCATTGATCTGGAGCGTCAAACCCGTCACAAAGTATTTGTTGTCTTTCGGATTGTTCTTCACAAAAATCGGATCCAGGATTTCAGGCTCGATACGGATCGTGCCCGTGCCGGCCGGAATACCTTTGGCCAAATCAACTGCCTGTGGGCCTACCATGATTTTGGCGATGGGCAGGGGCACATCCTGTGTTTCAAATTTCTGCGTTCCGATCGACTGACCGTTCAGGGTCACATTGACATTGCACTGACCGCGTGAAGGGATGATAGCAAATTTACCGGGTCCCAGTTTTTGCACGGAACCCTGATCGCCCGGCACACCCAAGTTCAAGCCCGACAAGTCCGTTAGGCCTTGAATGCTCACGTTGGTTTCGTTGCCGCAATCTTTGTACAACGTAGCAGCCGCAGCCGATCCAAAGGTGGCCACGGGGCGCAACACGCGGAATTTGATATCCTTCTCAACCGTCTTGCCTTGGTAGTTGATTTTGGTTTTGTAGGACTGTTCCGAGACACCCTGTGCGTTGAAGTTTCCGCCACCGGCTGTGAACGTGATCTTACCGGACATTACTTTGATGCCGTCAAAATTCACTTCTTCCATGGGCAGTGCCTTGCCGTCTTTGAACATTTCCGGCTTCACGCCTGAAGCGGATCCGGCCAAGAACAAATTACCTTCGTACTTCTGGCCTGCCACCAAGGTGTTGGACTCCGCCTGCACCAAGGGGATCAACTGATCCACCTCCACCACTTCGCCACGGGCTACTTGGTTGAGGGCGTCCAGCGCGCTCTTTTCCTCTTCGAGCACATCGGCTTGGAATTGGGTAAGGGTGGCCAAGGCGGGCATCATGGGCGTGCCATGAAACGTAAAGGCGATAAATCCTTTTGATTTGTGTTCATCAATGATCTTGGGGGCGTCTTTAAACTCTTCGTAGTCCGTCACCACCTTGTCCATCTTGGGCGGATCAAAACCTAACGCTTTCAGTCCGGTTTCATATTCATCCAAAATTTTGATCAGCTTTTCCTGATTCGCTTTTCCCGAGGGGCCGTCACCAAAAAATTCTTCGGGCGTATTGGTGTCGAGGATCATGACTTCCTTTTCCATCAATTTGCCTTCTTTGGTCATCAAGGCCGTCTTGATGGACTCGATACCATCCACGGTTTTTTTCGACAAGTCGCGTACCTGTTGCGCTTTTTGCTGCGCTTCTTTCACTTCGGGGGCCGCACTGGGCGACCCTTTGATCCGGTCCAGCAAACCTTGGTTGTATTCGGTGTCGCTGGTCACTAACCTCTTTAGTGATGAGTCAACGATCACGAATTTTTCCAAAACGGCATTGCTAATATTCAAGGCGAGGAGTGCGGTGAGTACCAAGTACATCATCCCGATCATTCGCTGCCTGGGTGTTTCCTTACCACCTGCCATGTTTTACTGTTTTATGATTTAGGTGTTCTATTCATTTTCCGATTGCCCGTCCGCTTACTTGCCCGAGCCTTTCATGGCCGTGAGCATGCTGCCATATACATTGTTCAAAGCCGTCAGGTTGTCGGTCAGTTTGCCCAGTTCGTTGGTGAATTTGCTGGTGTTCTCACCTACTTTCGAAAGACCCGTCATGGCGCCTGTCAGGCTTTCGTAGAATTTGTTCATGTTCTTCACGTGCGAATCCGCGTCTTTCAATTCCATTTCATAAATGGTGTTGAGGGCGGTAAGGTTTTTGGTCACTTTTTGCACGGCCGCATGGTACTCGCTGGAGTCTTTTGATGCATCGGCCATAGCCGATACGGCCTTCATGGCGGTGCCATAAGACGTGTTCATGTCCTTCAGCGAAGCAGAAGCCTTCTGCACGTTGTCGGCATATTCTTTGGTGGCCACGGCCGCGTTGGCCAGGTTGTTCATTTGAGAGGCAGACGTTGCCAGGTTGCTCAACCCTTTGCCCAGGTTGTCCAACAGGTTTTGGTCTACTTTTGCGGTCTTCAACATTTCATCGATTTTCAACAGCGGAGACTCGCCAGCCGCGGGTTTGTTGCTGATGCGGGTGGCTGTGCGGGTGCTCATGTCCACTTCCTCTTCGGCCAGTTCAGGATATACTTTTGACCAGTCTACTTCATGTGCTTTGGGTTCAAAGGCACTAAAGGCAAAAATCAATGCTTCGGTACCCAAACCGATGATGAGCATGAAGTTGGCACCTTGCCAGTGCTGAATTTTAAACAATGCCCCCACGATTACGACAGCCGCACCGATACCGTAAATCTTGGGCATTATGTCACTGTAGAATAACGCTTTGAATCCGCCTTTTTTCTTTGCCATGATAGTTTAAGTTAGAGGTTAGTGTTAGTTAGTATGTGTGATTACTGGTTTCGTTAAGAGGGCCGTGACTAGGGGTTGAATTCGGTTCCGGATGAGCGGCTCAAGTTGGTCATGGCGCAGCGGAAGCCGATGTATGCACGGGTGGAGTCGCGAAACTCATACGTGCGGGTGCCTGTTTCCAAGAAGAACGCCACGTCTTTCCACGATCCACCGCGGATCACCTTCTTCGCATTGTAGTTCATGTTGGAGGCCAGATTGCCTTGCGCATCGTACTTTAACCGTCTGCGGGGCTCGCCCGTTTTGTCGGTATATGTTTCAGACTGGTAGGCATTCGGATCGATAAACTGAGGGTTCAAATCCCATACGGTGGGTACGGATATTTTACTGAAGTCGTCCAAGCACCACTCGGATACGTTGCCGGCCATGTTCCACAACATATAGTCGTTGGGGAAGTAGAAGTCCACCGGTGCGGTGTAGGCATAACCATCGTCATAAAAATTGCCGCGGCCGGGTTTAAAGTTGGCCAGCATACATCCTTTTGAGTTGCGTAGGTACGGGCCGCCCCAAGGATACTTAGCCATGTCGCGGCCACCGCGGGCTGCGTATTCCCATTCCGCTTCCGAAGGAAGGCGGAACTGCGGCATGGGAGGGTTCTGACCTCCATCTTCGCTGGCGCGGAAGTCATTCAGGAAAGCCGTCCGCCAGCGTCCAAAGAAGGTGGCTGCTTCCCAGCTTACGCCCACCACGGGGTAATCGCGGAAAGCCACATTGTCCCAATATTCATGCAAAAGCGGGTCGCCCATGTGGTGTGAAAAGTCCTTGGTCCACACGGTTGTGTCAGGGAGGTATTTGCCCACGTTGGCGTTGAACTCCGTTACGATGGCTGCCAGCACGGGGTTGGTCGGCTGAGCGGGGCCTTGGTATTCCGCTTCGAAAGAGGTCTTGTCGCCCAGGCAATAGGTCACAAACTGGCGATACTCGTCATTGGATATCTCGGTTTCGTCCATAAAGAACGGGCCGATCGTCACCTGCTTGTTGTAATTGATTTGGGACGAGGCCGGGTCTTCATCCGTTTGCCCCATGTGGAAGGTACCGGCCGGAATGGGAGCCATCCCGTAAGGCACCGAAAACGTGTAGCCGCGCTGGCGTTCCAGATTGGACTGCCCCACCAAGTCACCGTTGGCCTGCCCACTGCCGCCCCCAAACAAACCTTTGATTTGCTTGCAGCCGGTGAGGGAGGTGAACGAAAGGAGAATCAAAGCATAACAAAGACTTCTCAAAAACACTTTTCTATTCATACGTGGGGTATTAACGCCTGCTCTTTTGGTTTATTCTCTAATAATCAGACCCGAAAGTTATTCTTTTTCGCGTTTTTGTTGAAAACGATGGGAATCAAAAGTCTATAAATTCTTAAAAAAACCAAAATTTTTCGATTTTTAGTGGCGATAGCGCGGTGTGCGGACGATCTTTTTGCCGGCCACCGGGCTGGCTGGCAGGGCATAGGAAAGCATGAATTCGTGCGAGGTGGCGGCTTTGGCTTCGCGCCCGGCCACCACTACATCCATGGCATAGCCTGCCCTTAAGGATTTGTCTTTGAGGAAGCTGTAACCCAGCAGCACGGTAGGGCCCTCGCCCTGGCGGAAGGAAAGGCCACCCCACATGGTTTCTTTCAAATAAGCCAGCGCGCCCACATCAAAAGACGTTTTGACCAAATCAGTCTTCACCAGCGTAGCAAATTGCAGTTTCAGGTCTAGGTTGATGTCGTAAAAATAGCCGCCCGTCACATAGAGGTGCGGTTCCAGGCGGCCTCGCTGTTCGGTCACGTTAAAGTCAAACTGTGCGCGGGTGAGGTGGTTGAGGCTGACGCCCGCATAAAACTTCTCGCGTTGCACCATTACGCCCAGGGCCATGTCGGGTTTAACTTGTGATTCTTTCCCCAGTTTGCCTTCGGGCACCAATGGATCGCCCGGTTGGATGACGCGATACTCGCCATAGTCCAGCGTTTGTGCATACATACCTGCCTTTAAGCCCGCGCTGATCTTGGTGCCTCTGATTACCCGGTGGTAGGCAAAGGTCACTTGGGCTTCCAACGTGTTGAAGGGGCCGGCTGCATCGCGCAGGATATACCCCCCTACCCCGCTGTTGATTTTGTAAATAGGCGCAGAAGCGGTGATGAGTTGGGTGGTCGGTGCCCCGCCATCGTCAAACGAAGATTGGTAGCCCAGCCACTGGCTGCGGTGCAGCGCGGTAAACCGCGTGATACCGTCAATGCCTGCGGCCGCAGGATTGTAATAGATGGTATTGAACATGTACTGGGTAAACTGCGGGTCTTGCTGCCCCCAAGCCGTACCGAGTGCCATGCCAAACACTACCACCGAAAGCCGTTTTACAGACATTGTGCCTTTCAAAATGAACGACAAGATACGGGTTTTCGCGTGATACAATCAACGTCCATGTAATGAAAGAGCGATATTTCGCTTTTTTGACGGCCGCGCGGACGAACGATTTGTCCGTGTGGACAAGCTATTTGATGCCGTTGGCCTTCTTAATATACAGTTCCAACGCACCGGTCATAGAAGGGGCGTTGGGCATCGGGGCCTCGATGTCCAAAATCAATCCCGCATCCAACACCGCCTTGGACGTGGTGGGGCCAAAAGCGGCCAACCGGGTATGGTTCTGTTTGAAGTCGGGGAAATTCACAAACAACGAATTGATGCCGGACGGGCTAAAGAATGCCAGGATGTCGTAATACACATTTTTCAAATCGCTTAAGTTGGCGGCCACGGTGTGGTAGATGATCGCTTCGGCAAAATGAAAGTTGTGTTGGCGCAAAAAGTCGGGAATGTCGCTTTTGCGGATGTCCGAGCACGGGAACAAAAACTTTTCGTTTTTATGCTTTTTGATGATGTCCAACAGGTCTTTGGTGTCTTTGAGCCCGGTAAATATCTTGCGCTTGCGGATGACGATGTACTTCTGCAGATAGTTGGAGGTCTGATCAGAGATGCAAAAGTATTTCATCTCGGGCGGCATGTCCAGCTTGAGCTCGCGGCAGATGTGGAAGAAATGGTCAACCGCATGGCGGCTGGTGAAGATGATGGCCGTGTAGTTGAGTATCTCGATCTTCTGCTTGCGAAACTCTTTGATGGGCACAGGCTCCACCTGAATAAACGGCCTAAAGTCGATCTTCAGGCTATATTTTTCGGCCAGTTTGAAGTAGGGTGAGGCGGGGTCCGTGGGGGCTTCTTGGGTTACCAGAATACTTTTTACTTTTCGCATTCGGTCGTTCACCGTTTCAGTCATATCAACGCGAGTCGGGTTCGGCTGCAACTTATCCATCATCCAAAAAACACCGAAGACAAAATCATCAACGGAAGCATTTCTGTGACGCAAAGGTAGAAAAATAAATACGAAATGGGGAAGCCGCCCCGGCCCGCCAACTTGATAAAGACAAACACGATGGTGAGGGCAAAGGTGGTGGTGATCAGTACCGGGGCATACGCAAACAAGGAAGCGCCCACCCCAAACACGGCATAACCCACACCCAGCGCCATCCAAATGAGTGCACTAAACAAAATGGCCCGCACCGATTGGAAAAACTGCACGTGTGCCTCGGGCACTTGAAACAACGCAGCGGTCATGTTCACCAACACGAGCCGCACCATCAGCAGACTGAAAACGCTGGCCGTCAGCAATAACCAAATCAGAAAACCCTGGGCGGTGTTCCGGAACACCAACAGATGGTGGTGGGCTATTACCGAAGGGGCCACGCGCACTAGCACCAAGATAATGAGGGCTGCCAGCCCACTGCTGAACAAAAAGTACAACACGTTGATGCTGGTGGTCAAGCGGCTGGCCAGCAGATTGCTTTCACGGTCTTGCAGCGAAAACAATTTGGTAAAGTTAAAATAATCCCATGCCAGTTGCGGGCTGGCGCGGAACAAGGCAACAAAAGCGGCCATCAGCAAAAGCGAACACAAAATGGCGAAGTCGGAAAAAAAACGGCCCGGCCGCGGCAGCACGGCCAGTGCATCTTCGGCCTGCCGGTCCACCACGGTAGTCGTGAGCAGGTGAATACCGTTGGGTTGGTGTACGCTCACCCACATCACTTGGCCAAAGTGTTTGGCTAAGCTATCCACCGATAAGTATTGGGTGCTGGCCGGATAGGAGGCCGCCAGTTGGCCGTTGATAAAGACATGATACGGTCGCCCATCGCTCATCGCCAGGTAATAGCCCGCGGCCGCGCGGGCGTCCAGTTCAAAAGACACGGTGGTCACGTGTTCGCGGCTATCATACGCACGGTATCCGTTGGCGGTCTGCACTTGCCAGCGCAGGCGCAAATCGGCCCGTGTCACTTCGGCTTGCCCACCGAGCCACGAAATGCAAAGCCAAGCGGCCATCCAAAAAAAGCGTGCCATACGCGCCAAAATTAAAACGAATCGTCTTGGCGGTTGTACTATTGCAAAAGATATTCAGTGTTTTACGGTATGGCGGGCATCTACATCCATGTTCCTTTTTGCAAACAAGCCTGCCACTATTGCGATTTTCATTTTAGCACCTCGCTGCAACACCGGGCGGCCGTGTTGGAGGCCATGCGGCACGAACTGAGGCTGCGCCCGTCCTACCTGGCGGGCAGCGGTGTGCAGACTGTGTATTTTGGCGGGGGTACTCCTTCGCTGCTGACATCCGCTGAGCTTGGCTCCTTGCTTGAGGCCATACATCGCAATTATAACGTGCAGCTTCCGTGCGAAGTCACGCTCGAAGCCAACCCCGATGATATTACACCTGCGCATTTGCACGCCTGGAATCAGCTTGGCATCAATCGCTTGAGCATCGGCATACAAACATTTCAGGAGCTCCTGTTACAACAACTCAACCGTGCGCACAGCCGTGCCCAGGCGCTGCGCTGCATACCCATGGCGCGCGAAGCAGGTTTTGCAAACATCAGCCTGGACCTGATCTACGCCCTTCCGGGCAGTTCGGTCTCGTCTCTGGCGGCCGATGTAGATCAGGCATTGTCGCTGTCGCCACAGCACATCTCCATCTATGGACTTACCATCGAAGAAAAAACCGTTTTTGGGAAATGGCATAAGAAAGGGCTATTGAAAACCGTGGCCGAAGCCGAAGAGGCTGCCCAGTTTCAGTTGTTGATGGATCGGTTGCCCGAAGCGGGGTATGAACACTACGAGATTTCCAATTTTGCGCGGCCCGGCTACCAGGCGCGGCACAACAGCAACTATTGGAAGGGTGCGTACTACCTCGGCATCGGACCGAGCGCGCACAGCTTCAATGGCACCACACGGCAACACAATGTGGCCCACAATGCACAATACGAAAAAGCCCTGCGGCAGCATGCCCTGCCGGCCACCGTGGAGCCTCTGACGCGCGAAAACCAAATCAACGAATACATTTTCACGCGGCTGCGCACCCAGTGGGGCTTGGACCTGGACGAACTGGCCTCGCGCTGGGATTATCACCTGCCCCTTCAACAGCCAGCGGCCTGGCAGGAGGCGTGGCAGGCGGGGTGGCTGCAGCAACATGGCAGCATCGTTACGCTCACACGCACGGGCAAGCTGGTAGCCGATGCCATTGCTGCCAATTTTTTTGCGGAATAAGAGCGGTGCTGCCGGAAAAGTGTGAACTTTCGACTCCTTGTTAGCTGTATGGATTCCACCGAAAAAAAGGTACGCATGCTGTTGAAGTCCGTGATCTATCACTATCACGGCTTAGATGAAACGGAGCGCGTGGATTTGGAGCAGACCTCTGCCCACCTCGATGCCAAAGCGGAATTGCGCTGGGCACTGGACTTTGTGGCGGAAGACTACATCACCGCATTTGACCGCGCCCGCACCTATCTGAATGATATCATTGGCGACTACCCCAAACCCAAGCGCGTAGACCTGATCAACATGGCGTGGCAGTCGAACAACCTAAAAGGCTATGTAACCGAAATGGAAGCTACCGCCATGCTCAAACTGGCCCGCGACTGGAATGTTGAGAAAGAACTGATCGACTTGGTGATGCGCTGATGGACGAACGTCCGAGCGATTGTTTCCGGAATCCTACAAACTCATCATGTCTTTAAACTTGGCCGCCTGTCTGCGGCTCACCTCCACCTTGTCGCCCCCGCGCAGCTTTACCATCAGGCCTCCATTGAACCACGGTTCGATGCCCTCCACCCAACTCAGGTTGATGATGTGCTTACGGCTGGCCCGAAAGAATGCGCGCTCGTCCAGTTTCTCGTCCAGCGCGTTTAGCGATTTGTGGATCATGGGGCGGTTGGTATCGAAATACACTTTGATGTAGTTGCCGTCCGACTCAAAGAGCCGCACGTTGTCGAGCCCCACAAACCAGCAACGGTCGCCATCTTTGACAAACACCTGGTCATCCAGGCCCAGCTTTTTGTCGCGTCCGCGCCCGTTCTTGGTTTTATCTTTTTCGATGACCTTGTGCACGGCATCGGCCAGGCGCTCGGCCGTGATGGGCTTTAGCAAATAGTCCAGCGCGTTGATCTCAAAGGCTTTGATGGCAAACTGATCATAAGCGGTGGTAAACACCACCATCGGGGCCGAATCGAGCGACTCCAGCAGTTGAAATCCGGTACGGCCCGGCATTTGAATGTCCAAAAACAGCAAGTCGGGGTTGGTCTCTTCGATCATCTTTTCCGCTTCATCGGCATTGCCAGCCTCGCCCACAATCTCGATGGAGGGGTGCTCTTCCAACAGCTTCATCAGCTCTTTGCGCGCCAAGCGTTCGTCATCGACAATCAAAGCCTTCATTCACTTGCATTATTTCCGGTAAATATGCGGCAGGATCAGTTCTGCCACAACAAAATTATTGTTTTCGGTAATTATCCTAAACGAAGCCTCATCGCCATAGATGAGCCGCAGCCGCTGCCGGGTGTTTTCCATGCCCAAGCCGGTGGAGTTAGGTTGCGCGGGCTTAAAGTCAAAGTGCCCGCTGTTGCGGATGTAGATTTTCAAGTGGTCATCTTCAACCTTCGTTTTTAGCTGGATGATGCCGCCCTGCGTCAGGCGGGAGATGCCATGCTTGATGCCGTTTTCGGCCAGCGTTTGCACCATCAGCGGAGGCACCTGAAACGTATAAGACTCTGGGTCGATGTCGTACTCTATTTGCAGCCGTTCTTCAAAGCGGATGCTTTCCAGGCTCAGGTAGTCGCGCACCATCCGCAGTTCATCATCAAACGAAGCGAGCGCACTTTTTTCTTTGATCAGGGAATTGCGCAAAATGTTCGAAAGCTGGTTGATGGCTTGCTTGGCCTTGCCGGGATTTTCGTCCACCAGTGCCCGGATGCTGTTGAGGGCGTTGAAGATAAAGTGCGGGTTGAGCTGCGATTTGAGGTTGTTCAATTCCACCTCGCGCAGCGAAGCCTCCATCTTGAGTGACTTGTTGGAGCGCTCGAAGTAATTATAGATGAAGTAGAGCACCGACCAAATGAAAAACACGATGGCGTAAAACAGGGCTTGGCCGAGCAGCGTGGTGGGGTCAAACGCCAACGCGGCATTGTATATCCCCAACAGGGCCGCCACGGGCAACCGCAACAGATACACCAGCACGCCCATCAATAAAACCGCCAAAATGACTTGCGGTATCAACCGTGGAAAGCCGTGCGAGAGCCACTGCCGCTGCGTGATGATGTGGCGGAAGCCGTGCGTCAGCAACAGGCAGATCAAGGCTTCGCAGAAAAAAAACACGATCCGCTGGTTGCTGACGGCCCGCGCGCTGAGCAAACTGCTGGACACAATTTGAATGATGGCATAGGCCAGCCAGCCGCCCAGTTGAAGTCCGTAATAGAGTTTGGTTTTGTTGAGCATGCTAAGGTTGCCATGTCACTCTCACAATCCGATCCCCCACTCCTATTTTATGCACTACATCCATCCCTTCCACCACGTGGGCAAAGATCGTGTAGCGTCCCTCTAAATGAGGGGTGGCCGAGTGGGTGATGAACCACTGCGTGCCTTCGGTGTCCTTTCCGGCCGAAGCCATGCCCACGGCCCCTTCGCGGTAACGCCTGCTCGAAAACTCCGAGCGGATAGAATAGTCTTCGCTGCCATAGCCATCGCCCCGGTGGCAACCGGTTTGAATCACAAAGTTTGACACCACGCGGTGAAACACTTTCCCGTCAAAATACCCTTGCCGCACCAACTGCATAAAATTCAATGCGCTTCCCGGTGCTTCCTCCGGCAGCAATTGCATCACAATCGTGCCCTGCGTGGTTTCCACGGCCACGCGGGTCGCGGGCGAGAGTTCCTTTAACAGCGTCATGTCAATCGGGTGATTGAATGCATTGACGGGCGGCTTTGGGCGCTCGCTGTCTTCCAAGTATGCGATCGCCTCCAACAGCGGCTGCAGCGATTCGATATCGCGGGGCAATTGAAATGCCTTCTTTGCCTCGTGCAAAAAATCGGTGGAGGAAATGAGTGCGCGAAAACCGAGCTTCTCATCCTTTAACGCTTCCGCCACGATGCCGATCACGGCCACATCGCCTTGGGCTACGGCTGTTCGGTAGATCGGCAAAAAGCGTTCACTGTTTTTGTCATTTGACTGGCGATTGAGATGGGTCAATGCGCTGGCAGCCGCAGTACGTACCACCGCGGGCGCGGCCGTGTCGAGCAGCGCAGACGAAACAAACGCAAACGCGCGGCCACTATTGGCGGCCGTCCCAAGCGCACTCAGCACGTGGGCTTTGCCATAGGCATCGGCCGATGGGTAAGCGTCTTCCAACGCCCGCAGCGTGGCCGCGCTGTCGCGCCCTTGCAGAACAGCCACCGCCAAATTGCTCTTCACACGAAGATCGCCTGCGGCCTGCATCTCGTCTTTTACATCCAACGACTTTTCGCGGGCCGATAGCGTGCGCACCAGTTCAGATGCTGCCACTTGCACGTGAACATGGTTATCGCGCAAGGCAGTCTTGATCACGTCCTTGACAGCCTCCCATTCAAAAGCGCTGCCCCCACGAATGGCTCCGATTTTCACTCGGTAGTCTTCGCTCGGGTCAGCTATCGTTTTTTGCATCCATGGCACAGCCGTAGCTGCCGGCACGTGTTTGGCGGCTGCGGCCAATGCCATGCGCACGTGTACGTTTTTTTCAGTGGCCCATGCGCGGGTCAAGGACGTGTGCACATACGGGGCGGATAGCTTGCTGGCGCGGGCAAACACATGTGCGGCCGCCAAGCGTGCCTCGGTTGTATGGCGGGGTTCGAGATACGTCAATGCCGTTGTGAGAAGCACGCTGTCAGGTGCCTGCCGCAACGACAGCCGGTACAAGCCCCAAGCCAACCCTTGCATTTGTACGGAATCGCGCGGGCGAAAGCGGTGCAGTTCGTGCCCTTCGGCCAATGACAAGGTTTTGCCCAGCGCCTCGGCTGCCTCGCGCACCACATGCGAGTCTTCATCTTGCAAGGCCGGAATCAGCGCATTGACCGCGCGGAACGATCCGGTTTGCCCGAGGGCAAAGGCCGCGTGTTCGCGCACCGTGGCGGACGGATCATCGAGCAGCAACGCGCCCAATTGCTCGGCTGCCAGCGTGTCTTGCACGGACGCCAAGGCAAGTGCAGCCTCCGCCCGGTAGCGTGGCTCGGCATGCGATAAGTAAACGATCAAACTATCGGTGGTGCGGGTGTCTTGCCAGTGCAATATGGCCGCGGAGACAGGATCGGCAAATCGGTGAGTGGACGTTTGGCAGCCCACCTGGGCCAAGATAAACAAGGCCCAAAACGCAGCGGCCGCCCTCATCGCGTTATGCCGTTTTGGCGTGGGCCACCACATCTTCAAACTCCACCCCCGCCATCTTGGTGGAATAGAGGAGCAGCCGTACTTCTTTGACGTGTACTTGGCCATCTACTTCGGTCAATTTATACAGATGCACAAAGGCGCGGAGCTTGTCTTCATCCGAGCATTGGTTGATATGCCCCAACCCCAGTTGGTACACTTCTTTTTCGCGTTTGTTTTTGATTTGATTTTCGAAATGCACGAACACCTCATCCGGGATACTTTCTTTGTCTTTTACCTGGGTTAAGTGCGCGCGTTCGCGCTCGTCTATGCTTCCGTCCACGCCTATCAATAAATGAATCATGTACAACAGGCCGAGGTGGAAGTCGCTCTTCTGGCTCATGGGGAGTTTGTCAAGCTCGAAAGATAGACGTTCGTGCGGGAAATAAAAACCAAGAAGACTATTGCAGTACGTGGTAGGTGACAAACGCAGCCACATACGCCAACGCGGTCATGTACGTCAGTTGCAACAAGGGCCACTTCCACCCTTTGGTTTCACGTTTCACCACCGCCAGGGTACTCATGCACTGCATGGCAAACGTATAGAAGACGAGCAATGAAAATCCCACGGCCGGGGTGAAGCGCGGTTCGCCCGTTTCGGGGTTCACTTCGCGGGCCAGCCGGCTCTTGATGGTTTGGGCATCTTCGGTACTGCCCAAGCTGTAGATGGTGGCAATGGTGCCCACAAACACCTCGCGTGCGGCAAACGAAGTAATCAGGGCAATGCCGATTTTCCAATCATACCCCAGGGGCCGGATCACCGGTTCGATGGCTTTGCCAATGATACCCGCATACGAATGTTCGAGTTTGTAAGCGGCTACATGCGCATCCATTTCGCTTTCGGTCAGCGGCAGCAGGGCGGTGCGCGCACGCACGGTTTCTTCTGCTTTCTCCATCACATCGCCCGGGCCATAGCTGGCCAATACCCACAGCAGGATGCTGATGGCCAATATGACTTTGCCGGCTTCCAACACAAAGGCTTTGGTCTTCTCGATGATGGTGTAGCCCACATTGCTCCACTTGGGTACGCGGTAGGTGGGCAACTCCAGCAGTAGGTAGCTGCGCTCTTTGGCGCGGATGAGTGCCTTCATGGCCATGGCCGACAGCAGCGCAGCCAAAAATCCCAACAAATAAAGCCCCATCAGCGCCAATCCTTGATAGCTGATGATGCCAAGGAACTTTTGCTCGGGTATGATCAACGCCACCAAAATGGTAAACACCGGCAGCCGGGCCGAGCAACTCATAAACGGGGTGACAAAAATGGTGATGAGCCGCTCTTTCCAGTTGTCGATGGTGCGCGTGGCCATGATGGCCGGGATGGCGCACGCCCAGCCCGACATGAGGGGCACCACGCTTTTGCCGTTGAGCCCAAACTTGCGCATGCCCTTGTCCATCAAAAACACCACGCGTGCCATGTAGCCGGTCTCTTCCAATACGGAGATAAAGGCAAACAAAATGGCGATCTGGGGAATGAAGATGACGATGCCACCAATGCCCGGGACCACCCCTTGCGAGAGCAGATCAAAAAAAGGTCCGGAAGGAAGTGTGTCCGACAGCCACGTGCTCAGGTGGGCAAAGCCTTGGTCAATGAATTCCATGGGCACCTGTGCCCAGGCAAAAATCGATTGGAAGATGACAAACAAAATGGCGAAGAAAATCGCGTAGCCCCACACCTTGTGGGTGAGCAGGGCATCGATGCGGTACGTATCTTTTTTCCACTCGGGGTGTGGGGCTTTGAGTACCACGCGATCCAACAGGTCTTGAATAAACTGATAGCGGATCACCGTTTCGGCCCCCTGGTATTTGGCGGGAAAGAAATCGACCTCGCGGCTCACCGCTTCCACAAAGGCGCGGTCATCGCGCGAAAGCGACAGCAAGTGCTGCGGCTGTTGCAAAAACTGGAAGGCGCGGTAGGTGCCCTCCACCCCAAAGCGTTCGTTTAGTTTGGGCAACACGCGTTGCACCGAGGCCTCGGGGGTGAACACACTGCGCTGCGAAGGCCGCACGGGTTCGGCCATGGCCTGCTTCAACTTGTCGATGCCCACGCCATCGCGCGCGTTCAGCATGACCACCGGCACACCCAATTCCTCGCTCAATTTTTTTACATCTAAGCTGATGCCGGCACGGGCCACCTGGTCCATCATGTTCAAGGCAACAATGAGCGGAACGCGGAGGTCAATCAGTTGCGTCAGCAACAAAAGCCCGTTTTTCAAATGGGTGGCATCGAGCACGAGCACCACTTTGTCGGGAAAATTTTTGTCGCGGGTGTCGATGAGCAACTCGGTCACGATCTTCTCATCGGGCGTGCGCGGGTAAATGCTATACAAACCGGGCAAGTCGATAATCTCGGCCGTAAAGCGGTCGTTCAAGACACACGTCCCCGTGCGTTTGTCCACCGTCACGCCCGGAAAGTTTCCGATTTTTTGATTGAGTCCGGTGAGTTGGTTGAACAGCGATGATTTACCGGAGTTGGGTTTGCCCACGAGGGCGATGCGCACGTGGGGCTTGGACGACATCAATGACGGATTGAGACAGTGGCGGCTTCCTCCTTGCGCAAGGAAAGATCGTAGCCGGATACCGTTACACAGATGGGATCGCCAAACGGAGCAGTGAAATTGAAGCGTATGGCAGTGCCGGGCAAAAAGCCCATTTCCATCAGTTTGAATGACAACTCCTCATCGCTAAAGCCGGCAATGATACCGCTTTCACCTGGGGCCATTTGGGCGAGGTTTTTTGCCAATTATTTAGACTAATTTAAAACTGGGCGAAGATAGGGTGCGGTTTGCTGCCGTGCAAGGCATACCGGGCGTAGGCGGGGGCTCAGAATTTCCGCGCCAGCCAGCGGCCAAAAACACATCATACACCCGGTAGCATTCCGGCTCTTGGGTGATCAATTCCTTGGTCAGCAGGCTCGGCAAAACGCGTTGCAGGATAATATCCTGAAATAGGAAACGGATTGACGGGCGGCTTCATGGAATCAGGCACGGGTGCCTGTTTCGATGGAAAGTATACAAAATGTATTATATAAAGTGTATATTATACAAAACGTATAACGCTGTTTCGATAGGGAAATCAGCCGCGATGGCTTGGCAATTCCCTGGCCCTGCCTATTTTTAACCCTGTGAAAAAAACCGCGCGCGAGAGAAAACCAACTCCCAAGTCGAAACCGGCCGCAGTGCCCCCAGCCTCGGTACCGCCTGACTCCGAAGAAAAACCTTTCGACTTTGGCGGCCTGCCCTTGCGCGACTTGAAAAAGAACTTAGGCTGCGGATGACCCCACAACGCTGCAGCATGAAAAAAATGTGTTGGTTACTTGCCCTCGGGGCCCTGTCGTTCGGGTCGGCACCCGCACAAAAAACTCCGCGCACCTGGACGTTTACCTACCTCCAAGCCAAAAGCGGCCATCGCGAAGCCTTGGGAAAATTTGTGCGCGCCAATTGGTTGGCGATGGACAGTGTGGCCGCTCGGCAGGGCCTTCTGCATGCGTATCACTTGCTGGCCAATGCCGATACGACACGAAAAGATTGGGATTGGGTGGTGGCCGTGGCCTACACCAACACCGCAGGGTACGAGGGCATACAACAGGAATTCGAAAAAATACGCGGTGCGCACCGAACGGTGCCCGTTAACGGCATGACGTTTGGCCAACTGGGCCACGTGGTGAAATCCGAAACGCTGCGCGAACACGCTGACCCGCCCCACCCATGAATACGTCCACATTTGTACGTCTTTCGGCCATGATGCTGCTCCAGTATTTTGTCTGGGGTGCTTGGTATGTTACCATGGGCACCTACATGACCGAGTTTTTGAATGCCACGGGCATCCAGATCGGTACGGCCTATGGTGCGTTGGCCATTGCCACCATGATATCGCCTTTTTTTGTAGGCTTGGTAGCCGACCGTTTTTTTGCCGCCCAACACATCATGGGGGTGCTGCATTTGTTGGGTGCGCTCTTGTTATATATGGCCACGCAAACTACCTCCAACACCTGGTTTTATTGGATCATCGTGGTGTACTCGTTGCTGTACATGCCCACCATCGCGCTCAGCAACAGCATCGCTTTTTCGCAAATGAATGACCCCGGCAAGCAGTTCCCGTGGATACGCGTGTTTGGCACGTTGGGCTGGATTGTGGCGGGGGTGTGCATCAGCGTGCTGGCTATTGAGAAGTCGCCCCACACATTTTTGATGGCGGCCGGTGCCTCAGCCGCGTTGGGTATCTTTAGTTTTGTATTGCCCCACACGCCCCCCAAAGGCAAGCGCAGCGAGAGCTCGTTCGGGGCCGAAGCATTTGTGCTGTTGAAAGACAAAGCCTACCTGGTGTTTTTTGTGGCTGCCATTTTGGTGTGCATCCCATTGTCGTTTTACTATGGATTTGCCAACGTGTTTCTGAATGAGTTGGGGCTTAGCAACGTGGCCGGCAAAATGACCATGGGGCAGGTGTCGGAAGCGCTTTTTATTTTGGCGATTCCTTTTTTGTTCCACCGCATCGGTGTCAAAAACATGTTGCTGTTGGGCATTGGCGCGTGGATACTGCGCTATGTGCTGTTTGCGTTTGGCGATGCCGGGGCAGGAATGTGGATGTTGTATGCGGGCATCATCCTACACGGCATCTGTTATGATTTCTTTTTTGTGACCGGCTACATGTACACCGAAAAGAAGGCGGGCGACAAAATCAAAAATGCTGCACAGGGGCTATTCACGTTTGCCACGTATGGTTTGGGCATGTTTATCGGTACGGGCTTTAGCGGTTGGGTGGCCGATGGCCATGTGAACAATGGCGTGCATGACTGGACGCCTATCTGGCTCATGCCTGCCTATATTGCCGCAGCCGTGTTGGTTTACTTTGTGGTCTTCTTCCGCGAGGGGAAATCACAGGTGAATTAGGGTCAATCTAATCGCGCCAAGCAACGCTTTTGCCTACCTTCGCGAATGATGACGGCCGAGCGACTGCGACTGATTGAAGACCGCGACAAAAAAAAGAACTGGCGCTTATGGGGGCCGTACCTGGCCGACCGCCAATGGGGAACAGTGCGCGAAGACTACAGCGCCCACGGTGATGCGTGGAGCCACGTCTCGCACGATGCAGCCCGCAGCAAAGCCTACCGCTGGGGCGAAGACGGCATCGCGGGTTTTTCAGATGAACAGCAGCAACTGTGTTTTTCCGTAGCTCTCTGGAACACACACGATCCCATTTTAAAAGAGCGCTTCTTTGGCCTGACCAACCCCGAAGGCAATCATGGCGAGGATGTAAAAGAGGTGTACTACTACCTCGATGGCTTGCCCACGCATGCCTACATGAAGATGCTGTACAAATATCCACAGCTCGCGTTTCCGTATGAAGCCTTGGTGACCGAAAACAAAAAGCGCGGCAAGTTAGATCGTGAGTTTGAGCTGTGGGACACCCGCATTTTTGATGAGGGCAGATACTTTGATGTGGCGATTGAGTATGCGAAGGTAGCCGAAGATGATATCCTGATCCAATTGACCGCCACCAACCGAGGACCCGAAGCCGCGCCCCTCGAGGTGCTCCCCACCCTGTGGTTCCGAAACACATGGGCGTGGAATCCCAAAGAAACCAAACCCCGATTGTACCTGGACGATGCCCATTGTGTGGAGGCCACCCACCCGCGTCTTGGCACCTACTATTTGTTCTGCGAAGCGGTGGCCGAGCCGTTGTTCTGCGAAAACGAAACCAACACGCTCCGCCTCTATGGCCATCCTACGGAGGGCACATTCAAAGACGGCATCCACGATTTCATCATCCACCAAAACAAGGAAGCCGTCAACCGTACGCCCGAAGGCACCAAGATGGCCTTCCGCATGCGCCAAACGATAGCGCCCAATAAACAGGTAGTACTGCGGTTGCGTTTGTCAAAGACGTATCACACCAAACCCTTCGCCACGTTTAAGAAAAATTTTGCCTTGCGCGTAGCCGAGGCGGAAGAATTCTATCACGGCATGCAATCGTCCACCGTGGCGGCAGGCGAGCGGCTTATCCAACGGCAGGCACTGGCGGGCATGTTGTGGAGCAAGCAATATTATTACTATGATGTGGATGTATGGCTGAAGGGCGATGCTGGCCAGCCGCCTCCACCCGAACAGCGGCAGCGCGGCCGCAACCATGAGTGGGAACACCTCAACAATGCGGACATCATCTCCATGCCCGACAAATGGGAGTATCCGTGGTATGCAGCCTGGGATTTGGCCTTTCACGCCATCCCCTTTGCCATGATGGACCCGGAGTTTGCCAAACATCAACTGCTGCTGCTGACCAAAGAGTGGTACATGCATCCCAACGGCCAGTTGCCGGCCTATGAATGGGCCTTTGGCGATGTGAACCCACCCGTGCACGCCTGGGCCGCCTGGCGGGTGTATAAAATGGATCGCAACATCCAGGGTGGCAAAGCCGATCGTGCTTTTTTGGAAGAAATCTTTCACAAGCTGCTGCTCAACTTTACCTGGTGGGTGAACAAAAAAGACAGCAACGGCAACAATATTTTTCAAGGCGGCTTTTTGGGGATGGACAACATCGGTGTGTTTGACCGCAGCAGCACACAATTGCCCACCGGGGGCCACATCGAACAATCGGACGGCACCAGTTGGATGGCCATGTTCACGCTGAACATGTTGCGCATATCTCTGGAATTGGCCAAGGGGAACCCCACCTATCAAAGTTTGGCTACCAAGTTTTTTGAGCACTTCTTGTACATCGCGGGGGCCATGGCCAATGTCAACAAAAAGGGCATCGATTTGTGGGACGAAGAAGACGAGTTTTTCTACGATGTGTTGCATCTTCCCACCCATGAGCGCATGAAACTGAAGGTACGGTCGATGGTGGGTTTGATTCCGCTTTTTGCCGTGGAGGTTTTAGACGAAGAAGTTTTTCAGCAGATGCCCGAGTTCACGGCACGGTTGGATTGGTTTTTGCAAAACCGCCCCGACTTGGCCAACCTCATCTCGCGGTGGGGCGAGCGTGGAAAAAATCAACGCCATTTGCTTTCGCTGCTGCGCGGCCACCGCATGAAGTGCCTGCTCAGGCGCATGCTGGATGAAAAAGAGTTTTTGTCGCCCTACGGCATCCGCGCCTTGTCGCGCATACACCTCGAACAGCCTTACCGCTTGCGTACCAACGGCACTGAGTTTGTCGTTCACTATCGCCCGGGCGAAAGCGACTCCTACATGTTTGGTGGCAACAGCAACTGGCGCGGGCCGGTATGGTTCCCGATGAATTTTTTGTTGATCGAATCGCTGCAGCGGTTTCACCACTACTATGGCGATGATTTCAAGGTGGAGTACCCCACCGGCTCCGGCCAAATGCACACGCTGCGCGATATTGCCAGCGACCTTTCGCAACGTTTGGTGCAAATCTTCAAGCCCGATGCGGAAGGGAAGCGGCCCGCAAATGGAGATCAGGCATTATTTGACCGCGACCCCCATTTTTCCGGCCACCTGTTGTTTCATGAATACTTTGATGGCGACACGGGCCGCGGACTGGGGGCCAGCCACCAAACGGGTTGGACGGGTCTGGTAGCGAAGCTGATTCAGCCGTTGCAATCGCGCAAAGCAAAAAAATCACAAATCAAGCACCCTAAATCGTAACACACCATGAACATCGCCATGCTGGGCTCCGGCTTTATCGGCCGCTTCTATGCCGACTCGCTGCAAGGCTATCGCAGCAAAGACAAAATCGTATCCATCTATTCGCGCAGAAAAGAGAGTGCGGAAAAGTTCGCCCAAGATTATCAAGTGGCGTTTGTTACCACCGTGCTGGAAGAGGCGATCGCCCGGCCCGAGGTAGACGTGGTGTGCATCTCGTTGCCCAACCACTTGCACGAAGAGGCGGTGATGCTTTGTTGCAAACACCGCAAGGCCGTGATGACTACCAAACCGCTGGGGCGCAATGCTACCGAAGCCTTGCGTATGCTGGAGGCGGTAGAGAAAGCCGGCATTTTCAACGGCTACCTCGAAGACCTGGTGTACACGCCCAAGTTTATCAAGGCCGAAGAGAGCGTGCGCAAAGGTGCGCTGGGGCGTATATTGTGGGCCAAATCGCGCGAGACGCACCCCGGCCCGCACAGCGATTGGTTTTGGGACTTGGAACAAGCGGGGGGCGGTTGCATCCTCGACCTCGGGTGTCACTGTGTGGAAATCACCCGCAGCTATATCGGCAAAGACATCAAGCCCGTGGAGGTGATGTGTTGGGCTGATACTCAAGTAAAACCGATCGAGGCCGAAGATCACGCCATCGGACTGGTGAAATATGAAAACGGGGCCATCGGACAATTTGAAGTGAGTTGGACGTTTCGCGGAGGGCTTGACCTGCGCGATGAAGTGATGGGCAGCGAGGGCACTATCTGGACCAACGGCTTCTTGCGCACCGGATTTGAAATGTTCACCAGCGGCAAAGGAGCCGACTACGTGGCGGAGAAAGCGGAAAGCAATTCGGGCTGGCTTTTCCCGGTGGGCGATGAATTGAACGAACTGGGCTACAACCATATGTTCATGGACATGTTCAACGCCTTAGAAAAGGGAGTGGCTCCCAAAGAAACATTCTACGATGGCTATGTAGTGAACGCCATCCTGGACGCGGCCTACAAAAGCGCCAAGACCAAGCAATGGGAGCCGGTGGACTTAAAGGTTTGGCGCGGGCGCACAGGCGTGAGCAAAGACAGTCACCTGACGGAGTATGACGCAGAGCATTACCTGGTGAAAGAAGAAGTGACGCACTATGGCGCCAAAAAAGTAATTTTGAAACACAAAAAGACAGGCAAAATCAGCGAGCGCGTGTTGAAGTAGACCAGGAAACAGTATGGGAAAAAACATCATAGCCATTGTCAGCTGTCTGGTGTTTGCCGCTACCGTGGTGGTCAATGCACTGGCAAACATATTACCGATCAATGGGATGAACACGGGTGAAGTTTCGGCTCTGTACCCAAGCATGTTTACCCCGGCCGGGTTTACGTTTTCCATTTGGAGCTTGATTTATTTGCTGCTGTTACTTTATCTCATTTACCAGTGGTGGTGGCGCGAGGAGCTCTGGTTTACCGAGCTGTCCGTTTGGTTTTGGCTTTCGTGTGTGGCCAACGCCTCGTGGATCATCGCTTGGCACTACCTCTATCCGGTGGCCTCGTTGCTGATCATGATCACGCTTTTGTTCACACTTAGCCGAATGTTCTTGTTGTTGCAAAAACACCGCGTGTCGTTTACGATCAATCAAATTCTCTTTGCCCACCTTCCGTTCACCGTTTATTTCGCGTGGATATGCGTGGCCACCATTGCCAATGCGAGTGCCGTGTTAGTGGCCCTTCCGTGGGATGGCAGCCCGCTAACGGAAACCACCTGGACGGTGACGATGATGGTGGTGGCCTCGCTGCTGGCGGTGGGCATCATGACGCGGTACCGTGTACCTGCCTTTGGGGCGGTGGTGGTGTGGGCCTTGGTGGGGCTTTACGTGCGGTGGCAATATGCCAATGAAATACTTGCCCAGGTAATTCCATTCCTCGCAGGACTGACGGGCACGGTGTCGCTGGCCGTATTCTATAAGCTTGTGCGGCAGCCAAGCACCTGAAAATAGCTATCTTCGTTGCATGGAAGTGAAGGAACCCGATTTTTCCGGCACGTACACCTATGCCGACTATCTCCGGTGGGAGTTGCCGGAGATGGTCGAATTGATTCGTGGCAAGATTTTCAAGATGTCGCCCGCGCCTTCCAGCAGCCACCAACGCGTATCCATGGAGTTGAGCCGACAAATAGCCAACTATCTTCACAAAAAATCCTGTCAGGTTTTCTCCGCCCCTTTTGATGTGCGATTGCCCAACGTGCGTGGCAAGCAGCACGATGCCGACATCACCACCGTGTTGCAGCCCGACTTGTGCGTGGTGTGCGACCCGGAAAAAATAGATGAACGCGGCTGTCTGGGTGCACCCGATTGGGTGATTGAGATTTTATCAAAACACACCTCGCGAAAAGACCTTCGCGAAAAATTTGATGCCTACGAGCAGGCCGGGGTAAAAGAATACTGGGTCGTGCACCCGGGCGAGGGTACCGTGTTGGTGTATGTTCTGCAAGATGGGATCTTTGTGGGTGACCTGCGGCCTTACCTCAAAGGCGATACATTGACATCCTACCTCTTTCCCGACTTGCACATCGACTTACATTTGGTTTTTGAGTGAGATTATGGAAGTCAATGAACCCGATTTTTCTGGCACATACACGTATGCCGATTATTTGACTTGGGACTTGCCCGAAATGGTGGAATTAATCCGCGGCAAGATTTTCAAAATGTCGCCCGCGCCCTCCAGTGCCCATCAGCGGTTGGTGGTTGAATTTACGCGCCAGCTTTCGGCCTACTTCCATCAGCAGGCGTGTCAATTATTCGTGGCCCCTTTTGATGTGCGGTTGCCCAACGTGCGTGGCAAGCAGCACGATGCCGACATCACCACCGTGTTGCAGCCCGACTTGTGCGTGGTGTGCGACCCGGAAAAAATAGATGAACGCGGCTGTCTGGGTGCACCCGATTGGGTGATTGAGATTTTATCAAAACACACCTCGCGAAAAGACCTTCGCGAAAAATTTGATGCCTACGAGCAGGCCGGGGTAAAAGAATACTGGGTCGTGCACCCGGGCGAGGGTACCGTGTTGGTGTATGTTCTGCAAGATGGGATCTTTGTGGGTGACCTGCGGCCTTACCTCAAAGGCGATCAACTCGCGCCCCGGTTGTTCCTGGAATTAAGCGTAGACTTAGATGCGGTGTTTGCCTGAACGGGCGACTTAAATCGCCTTGCCGCGCCACTTGCCCGAGCGCATGTAAATAAAGGCCATCGAAAACATGCTGAGCCAGTACACCCACTCGCTGCCCCAGCCCCACGTAATCGGTAGCCGCCAATACTCCAACACCAAATACACATACACGCAATAGATCGCCAGGGTGATGATCTCAATCCCCAGGTTGACTACCGTGTTACCCGTACCCGTCACCGCGTTGAGCCACACGGAACCGAACGACATCATCAACAAGGCTAGTGACACAATGCGCAACACCGGTATCGCTTCTTCGATGAATGCCGGGCCTTGCCCATAGATGGAGAGGAAAAGGGCCGGATCAAGGTTGAGCAAAAGGATGATCCCGGACGAAAAGAGCATACTCACTTTTACAATTTTGTGAATCAGCGGCAGCACTTCATCGCTTTTGCCCTGACCGATAATGTTGCTCACCATCGTGTTGGTGGTAGACGCAAAGGCCCACGCAAAGATGCCCACCACCCCAAAGATGTTGCGCATGGTGTTGGAGATGGCCAGCGCACGGCTGCCATGATGTTCCACCAAAATGTAGAAGTACTCCCACGTGGCAATGCTCATCACAAACTGCGCCACCAGCGGTGCCGAGCGCACTACGATGGATTTGGCCAGCGACATGTCCCAGGCGATGTTTTCGAACAGTGCAAACTGACGGTTGAGGCCTTTGACGTGAATGATCGCATAGATGACCACCAGTCCCATGCCTTCGGCTATGATGGAGGCATAGGCCGCCCCGTTAAAGCCCAAGGCGGGAAGACGCCAGTGGCCGTAGATGAGCGCATAATCCAACACGATATTGGTAACGGCCTCCGCCAGCGTGCCCCATACCAGCAAGCGCGTTTGGTTGGTGCCCACCAACAGGGCATTGCGCATCACATACAAATACAAAAAGGGCAACCCCCAAATACGGATGAGCAAGAAATCCACCACCTGATCGGCAATGGCTCCGTCTTCGATAAAGGCGCGCAAAATACCGGGTGCGGCCACATAGGTCAACGCAATACCCACGAAGGCAAAACACAGAGCTACCCAAATGCCGTGAAAAAACACCCGGCCAATTTCGCGCGGCAGGTTTTGGCCGGCCCTGCGGGCAATCAGTGCTTGCAACCCGCTGTTCAGTCCGTTGCCCGCCACCGCAAAAATGAGGTAGTACACACCGGTAATCCCCGCGCTGGCCAGTTCGCGCTCGCCCAGGCCGCCCAAAAAAATGTTGTTGGTGATAAAATTGATCTGCGGCACCAGCATGGCCAGCGAAATCGGCAACGCCATCGCCAGGATTTGGCGGTAGGTGGTTTGCAAGCGTAGGTCAGGCGTGGCCATTGGTGTACAAATTGGGCGCGCAAAAGTAAAAAATGCATGGCGGATTGATGGAAAAAACTACTTTTCCCACTCATTCCCCATACCATGAAACGATTGTTGATCCCCGTCCTTGCTTTGAATTGTGTCTTCGCCTTCGCGCAAGAACGCACACTCCCGGCTGAGTCAGCCGTTACCTCTACCGGTTCTGTTGCCATCAAAGGCAAACCCGTTCCATACAAAGTCACCGCAGGTACCCAACCCGTGTGGAATGCCGAGGGAAAACCCAGTGCCGCGCTCTTCTACATTTACTATGAACGCACCGATGTGGCCGATAAAAGCAAAAGACCATTGGTCATTTCGTTTAATGGAGGCCCCGGCTCAGCTTCTGTGTGGATGCACCTGGCCTATACCGGGCCCAAGATGTTGAATATTGACAACGAAGGATTTCCCGTGCAACCGTATGGCGTTCGCGACAACCCGCATTCAATCCTGGATGTGGCGGACATTGTTTTTGTGGATCCTGTCAATACCGGCTTCTCGCGCATCCTGGATACCAAAGCCGATAAGGCCACATTCTTTGGCGTGAATGCCGACATCAAATATCTGGGTGATTGGGTCGACAACTTTGTGTCGCGCCAGGGCCGCTGGACTTCGCCCAAGTACCTCATTGGCGAAAGCTATGGTACCACGCGCGTATCGGGGCTGGCGTTGGAATTGCAAAACGCACATTGGATGTACCTCAATGGCGTGATCCTGGTTTCACCTACCGAGTTGGGAATCAAACGCGATGGGCCCGTGAACGATGCCTTGTCACTACCCTACTACACGGCTGCGGCTTGGTATCAAAAAGCACTGCCTGCCGATTTGCAACAAAAAGATCTGGATGCGGTACTGGCCGAGTCGGAAGCATTTACCATCGATGAGTTTATCCCGGCCCTGTCGCGCGGAGGATTTTTGGACGAGGCCAAGAAGAAACAAATCGCGGCACAGGTGGCGCGCTACTCGGGGTTGTCTGAGCGCACCGTGCTGCATTACAACCTGGCTGTGCCCACGCAGTATTTTTGGAAAGACCTGCTGCGCGACAAAGGATTTACGGTTGGCCGCTTAGATTCTCGCTACCTCGGTATCGATAAAAATCAAGCCGGCAGCGCCCCGGATTACAACTCGGAGCTTACCTCATGGTTGCACTCATTCACACCCGCCATCAACTATTATCTGCGCGATGTGCTCAAGTACAAGACCGACTTGCAGTACAACATGTTTGGCCCCGTGCGCCCGTGGGACAGCAGCAATGACAACACGGGTGAAAACTTGCGGCTGGCCATGGCCGAGAATCCGTACCTGCATGTCATGGTGCAAAGCGGTTACTATGATGGGGCCACCACGTACTTTGACGCGAAGTATTCCATGTGGCAGTTGGATCCCAGCGGCCGTATGAAAAACCGGTTGCGTTTTGAAGGGTATCGCAGCGGCCACATGATGTATTTGCGGGCCGAAGACCTGGCAAGTTCCAACGAGCACATCCGCGATTTTATCAAGAAGTCAACGCCTGCCGCGGGCGTACCCGCGAAGTATTGAGAGCGGCTGGTGCCCAGCTTTTTAGTCCGGCAACGCAAACGCCACGTAGGCATCGCCTGAACGGGTGTTGAGCTTACCTCCTCCGCAGGCAATCACGATGTATTGCTTGCCATTCTGCTCAAACACAGCAGGTGTAGCAAAGCCTGCGGCTGGCAGGGTGTACTCCCACAGCAACGCACCGCTCTGTTTGTCAAACGCACGAAACTTCGCATCGCGGGTGGCGGCAATAAACACCAGCCCTCCGGCTGTCACCACCGGTCCGCCATAATTTTCCGTGCCGGTAGGTGCAATTCCCCTGGCTTTTAGTTCTTCGTACTCCCCCAGGGGTTGTTGCCAAACATGCTCGCCCGTGTTCATGTCGATAGCGGTGAGCGTGCCCCACGGAGGGCGGATGGCCGGATAACCGTCCGGGCTCAAAAATTTCGTGTACCCCTCCAACTTGAAGGGCAGATACGTGGAAGAATCAAGGGTTGCGGTGGTTTGAAACGGCTGATCTTGTTCCGCTGGCAAGTTTAACACGTACGCGGCCAGGGCCGCGCGTTCTTCGGATTTTAAGTATGCAAAGGCTGGCATCATTCTGCGGCCCCCCGCTACCAAAGTCAGAAAATCATTTTTGGCATACCTTCCGCTCAAGTTGATCAACGAGGGATTATTGCCCAACCCTCGAAGGTCTGATCCGTGGCAGCTTTGGCAGTGCTGCCGGTACAATCGCTGGCCGGCTTGCGACCACGTTTCGTTGGCTACCGGCCTTATTTCGTTGGGCACCATTTTCATGATCCACGCCATTTCGTTGGCGTTTACGTACAAGATGCCGGTTTGCGGATCGAGGCTGGGGCCGCCCCACTCGCCACCACCATCATAGCCGGGAAACACCAGCGAAGGTTTTGTACCGGGCGGGATAAAAGGGTTGCCAAAGCGATAGCCACGCATCTGTTCGCGCAACTGCTCTTGTACATCTTGCGTCAGATACGGATTGATGTCATCGATCGTCAATGTTTGCCTGACAAAGGGTGCGGGCTTGTGCACGATGGGTTGCGTAGGCCAGACTTGCTCTCCGGGCAAATCGCTAACGGTATCCACGGCAATTTCCTCCACCTCAAAAAGCGGCTCGCCTGTGGTTCGCTCAAAGGCAAACACCATCCCGTTTTTGGTTGTCTGGATCACGGCATCTATCGGCTTGCCTTGGCGGAACAGTTTGCCCAACACGGGAGGCGCAGGCAAATCTTTGTCCCACAAATCATGATGCATAAATTGAAAATGCCACAGCCGCTCGCCCGTTTCGGCATCAAGCGCCAAAAGGCAATTGGCAAACAGGTTCATCCCCGTGCGCGTACCTCCGTAGAAATCGCTGGCGGCCGACCCGGTGGGTGCATACAAGATTCCTTTTTCTTCATCCAGCGCAAACCCACTCCACACGTTGGCCCCTCCGGTGTATTTCCAGGCGTTGGGGTCATCCCATGTGTCATGGCCAAACTGGCCAGGCTGGGGGATGGTGTGAAATATCCAAACCTGTTTTCCGGTGCGAACATCGTAGGCCCGAATGTGACCGGGCGCAGCCGGGGGCGACTCGTGCACGCGTGTGCCCACAATGAGAAGATTCTTATAGACCATCCCAGGCGATGTGCTAACCACAAACAGATCGCTGACATCGCGGCCAAGGCCTTCGTGCAAATCAATGGAGCCGTTGTTTCCAAACGTGGGGATGACTTTGCCCGTGCGGGCGTTGACAGCAAACGTATGTGACCCGGCCGTGAAGAAGATTCGTTCGTCTTCGCGGCCATCCGTCCAATAAGCTATTCCCCGACTGTTGATCAGGATGTGAAGTGCGGTGCGGTTGTTGTCAAACTCGGTTTTACGGTTGGGGTCAAACACCCATTTCTCCGTACCTGTGGCCGCATCAAGCGCAAAGAGTTTCATGGCGGCCGTTACGCCATACAACGTACCATTGACCACGATGGGGTTGCATTGGATCTGCGAATGATGAACCGTATCGGCATCACCCGTATGATACGTCCATACCGGTGTGAGCCGGCCTACGTTGCCCGTGTTGACCTGCGTGAGGGACGAATACTTGATGCCTTCTTTACTGCCATTGTACGCGGGCCACGTGGTGTAGGGCTTCTCCGATGGTGTGCAGGCTGCCAACCATAACGCAACAAGTGCTATGCCGCATAATTTATTCATGGGCCGAATAGAGTTATCTACACGTGTTCAAACCCGGCATACTTCACCAGCACGTTGGGTACGCGAATGCCGTCTTCGGTTTGATTGTTCTCCAGGATAGCCGCCAATATCCGCGGAAGCGCCAAGGCACTGCCGTTGAGGGTGTGGAGCAATTGCGTTTTGCCTTCCTTGGTTTTATAGCGCAGCTTCAGACGGTTGGCCTGGTAGGTCTCAAAGTTGCTGACCGAGCTCACCTCCAGCCAACGCTGTTGCGCGGCCGAGTACACTTCCATGTCGTACGTCAGGGCCGAGTTAAAACCCATGTCCCCGCCACACAGCAACAACTTGCGGTAGGGCAGTTCCAGTTTTTCCAACAACCCCTGCACATGCAGGCACATCTCCTCCAAAATGGAGTAGGAGTCTTCCGGTCTGCTGATTTGCACAATCTCCACCTTGTCAAATTGGTGCAAGCGGTTCAGTCCGCGCACGTGCGCTCCCCAACTGCCGGCTTCGCGCCTGAAGCACGGGGTGTAGCCCACGTTTTTGATGGGCAGTTGGTCTTCCGTCACGATCACATCGCGGTACAGGTTGGTGATAGGCACCTCGGCCGTGGGGATGAGATACAAACCATCTTCCGGGATGAAATACATTTGCCCTTCCTTGTCGGGAAGCTGACCCGTGCCATAGCCGCTGGCCTCGTTTACCACGATGGGCGGTTGGATTTCTTTGTAGCCTGCTTTCTCGGCTTCGTCCAAAAAAAAGTTGATCAATGCGCGCTGCAACCGGGCACCCTTACCTTTATACACGGGAAAACCGGCACCGGAAATTTTCACGCCCAGGTCAAAGTCGATGATGTCGTATTTTTTGATGAGCTCCCAGTGGGGCAACGCATGGGCCGGCAGCGTTGGGATATTGCCCACGGTGGGGCCGTAGATGTTGTCATCCGCATTTTTGCCGGCCGGTACGTTGGGGGCCGGTACGTTGGGGATTTTGTACAGGGCCAACTGCAGTTCCTTCTCAAGCTCGGTTTGTTTTTCTTCGAGGGCTTTGATCGTATTCTTATCGGTGCCGATGGCAGCTTTAAGTTGGTCGGCCTCCCGCGTTTTTTTCTCGCGCATCAATTCGCCCACGCGTTTGCTGTCGGCATTTGACTTGGCTTTCAGATCGTCCAGCCTTTTCTGTGTCTCCCTCCGGTCTTTGTCGATGTCAATGGCGCGCTGCACAAGTGCTTCGGCTTCTTTCAGGTTTCGTTTGGCCAGCCCCGCCAGCACTTCGGCCTTTTGTTCACGCACGGTGTTTATCTGTAGCATAGATAAAAAAATGAATGTCAAAATTAGGCACAAAATTTCAGGATTGATTTGTTCGTAACGTTTTTTGGCCTATACTTGCATCGTCTTTGAAGGTCTTTCCGACCTGCCTCAACCGATAAATTTCCAAAACCGTATTCTGATTGACGCCTTCGACCCATGGGGGTTTTCTGTACGCGCAACGCTAACAAACTAAACTTTATATTTTTTACATGTATACAATTGACGATCTAAACGTCAGGCTACTTTCTGAATTGAAAGATATAGCCGAAGGCATGGGCGTAAAAAACGCCAAGAAACTAGGCAAGCAAGAACTGGTGTACAAGATCCTGGACCAGCAAGCCATCAATGAAGCGGCCAACCCGGCCACGCCCGAGCCGCAAAAAAACAAAGAGGGCGACCGGAAGCTGCGTCCGCGCAAGCGCGAAAATGTAGCTCCTGGCGCTGGCAAAGAGCCCCGCGAAAAAGAAAATGCTTCGATAGAAAAAGAAGAAGTGACCGAAGAGAGCGACTCGTTTGAGGTGAAGCCGGTGCGCTTTGAAGATACGCCCGAACCGCAACCCAAGCCGCAGGAACGCGAGCCCCAGCCACGCCACGAGGGGCAGCAGAGCCGCGAAGAGCGCCAGCAACAACAACAGAAACGCGAAACCGTAATTAAAGAATTTGAAGGCGCGGTACTGGCCGAAGGCGTGTTGGAAATGATGCAAGACGGCTATGGCTTTTTGCGCTCGTCCGACTACCACTACCTGGCCAGCCCCGATGATATTTACGTATCGCCCTCACAAATTAAGCTGTTTGGCTTGCGCACAGGCGATACGGTGCGTGGCACCATCCGCCCGCCCAAGGAAGGCGAAAAGTATTTTGCGCTGATCAAAGTGGAGAGTGTAAACGGCAAAACATCCGAAGAAATCCGCGACCGCGTGGCGTTTGAGTACCTCACCCCGTTGTTCCCCAACGAAAAACTGAAGCTCAGCACCACGCCCGACAACATGAGCACCCGCATTCTCGATCTGTTTTCGCCCATCGGCAAAGGACAGCGAGGCATGATCGTGGCACAACCCAAAACGGGTAAAACCGTGTTGTTGAAAAACATTGCCAACGCCATTGCCGAAAATCATCCCGAGGTGTACCTGATCGTTTTGTTGATTGACGAACGTCCGGAAGAAGTGACGGACATGGCACGGAGCGTGAAAGCCGAGGTCATTGCCTCCACCTTTGATGAGCAGGCCGAACGTCATGTGAAAGTGGCAAGTATCGTGCTGGAGAAAGCCAAACGTTTGGTGGAATGTGGCCACGATGTGGTCATTCTCCTCGACTCGATCACCAGGTTGGCACGTGCGTACAACACGGTAGTGCCCTCTTCCGGCAAAATTCTGTCAGGCGGTGTGGATGCCAACGCTCTGCACAAGCCTAAGCGGTTCTTTGGTGCAGCACGCAAAATTGAAAACGGGGGATCGCTGACGATCATCGCCACGGCTTTGATCGATACCGGCTCGAAGATGGACGAAGTGATTTTTGAAGAGTTTAAGGGTACAGGCAATATGGAATTGCAGTTGGATCGCAAACTGGCCAACAAGCGGGTGTACCCCGCCATCGATGTGCCGGCTTCGGGCACGCGCAGGGAGGACCTGCTGATGAAAGAAGAAGAACTTCAACGTGTGTGGATCCTGCGCAAATACATGAGCGACATGAACAGCAACGAGGCGATGGAGTTCTTGCTGGATAAGATGAAAGGCACACGCAACAATTCAGAGTTTTTGATTTCGATGAACGGGTAGCGTGGTCGATTTTCTTTGAGAAAGGAAGTTTGTCTTGAAACCTAAATTCAGCCACGTACTGTAACGTGAGGTGTTAAATCGTCTCTGTGTATCTCGGTGGTTCTTTGCGAAACTTTGTGGTACAGCTATTCCACAGAGGCGCACAAAGAAGCACTGAGTTGCGCAAAGAGGTTGATCGCGTCTACGTCTCGACTTTTCAAAACATTTTCTTTTCCGCTCATGAAACGCCCACGTACTGTAACGTGAGGTGTTAAATCATCTCTGTGTATCTCGGTGGTTCTTTGCGAAACTTTGTGGCGCAGCTATTCCACAGAGGCGCACAGAGAAGCACTGAGTTGCGCAAAGAGGTTGATTGCGTCTATGTCTCGACTTTTCAAATCATTTTCTTTTCCGCTCATGAAACGCCCACGTACTGTA